>Ga0181612_163307_pt1 | contig 16215 bp, 13 predicted proteins | sample HoacroProtozoa21_FD_119630 | JGI IMG/M metagenome (GOLD analysis project Ga0181612, IMG submission 119630) | Hoatzin crop microbial communities from Cojedes, Venezuel. Combined Assembly of Gp0051906, Gp0051904, Gp0051908
CCGTGGCTGGGAGCTTGTTGGCACAGCCATGGTGCTACGAGGCACGCGATCTGCTCTGCTCCATCCTCTACCCCTCTGCAGGCTTTGCTGTCCCTGCAGGCAGCAACAGCAGCAGAGCTTAGCTGTGCCCCCTCCCCGAAGGAAAACATAATGTCCCTAAATGTCCCTTGGACACTGAGGTTATTTCTGCAGTCACTGAACGTGTTTATTATAGGGCAGACTGGAATCTAGCATTCAGTGGCAGCCCCGTGCTCCCCTCGCTTGTCCTTCAGTTTAATGGGATACAGGCATAAATCATAGATCTGATACTGCACATGGGCTCTGGCTATATTTTTTTTATAAAGAACATTTGCTCTGATTTATGGAGCACCGGGTTTTGAATTAGTCTAGCTTGAAAACTGAATCAAATCTTTCCATCAAGTCAGTTTTTTTGCATTATGAATGGCTTAGCTGTTTAGTAATGGAATGCCAATCAGCCATCGCTTCTCTCCATAGGCAATGCTGAGAAGATCATTTCGGAACATAGACTCTGTGATTAACTGAAATGAACTGTAAAATTGTATTTTGTTTAAAGCTTTTTCTTTTGCTGGGAGATTCCTGAGTGGATTGGGGAGTCACCTCGCTGGTGGCGTGAAGGGGCTTAAAGGAGGAGGGGGGCACAGAGGGAAGATGCATGCCTGAACTGGCCACCTTGCCTCTGCCACAGTTTTCTCATGTTAAAACAAGGATGATAATTTCCTCAGCTGCAGGGACGTCTTAGGAGTTAGGGCCAGGTCTGAGATTTGGCCTACAAACTTGCACAGAAGGGCAATTAGCTGTTTCCTTACTTTCAGAGCAGACTGTTCTCCCTGCCTGGGGAAGGCGAACCGTGTAGGCACAGCAGTCCTGGCACGCAGATTGCTGGAGCCCGCCATCGTCTCCGCAAGCTTGTGTCCCCTCGTAAACATCAGCTGCACTTGGAGCTGCTTTCTGGCTTTGCAAGGAGAAAAAAATGCATTGCAGACCTGTACTTTCCAGCAAGCCCTGCCGCACACACAGCCCTGCACGGGGCTGGTGCAGCTCCACGTCACAGCTATGGATGCCTGGGGACAGGCACGAGTTAGAAGGCAAGCAAAAAACCGAGATGCATGGTTAGTACTCCCACCACCACTCTCAAAGCCTGCCTTGATAAAGAGTAGTAACCCACGGATATGAGCAGCAGGTCCAAGCTGACCCAAGACCCACAGCCAACAGTTTCTGCACCAGCCTCAGAGCTTCACAGGAGCTCCGGCAGCCCCTGGGGAAGACACGTCCCACCCTACATGAAAGATGACAAATGCTGAAAAACTCCGGCCGGGCTGCTGTTCACTACCCTCCCCAACAGAAGCACGTGCCTTCTTTCTAGTCAGAATTTGTCAAACTTCAGTTTTAATGAACCTTTCTTCATGGAAGGCCCTTGACACCAAGGTGACAGAGCTCTCCACCTTCAACTCATATTTTTGCTTTGTCACATACACAGGAGCACAAAAATAAGCTGTTTGTCAATCAAACAACCCAAGGTTGTCTAAATCTTTCGTATTCAACTGGAGTGAATTATTCAGTGAATTATTTTGCTGTATTTAATGAGTTCCAGTTTGATTTGACTAAGTATAACTTTACAAACACATCCTGTCTGCTGCCATCCATCTCAGTAGCAGCTTTGAGATATTCCTTTGAACTCATGTTTAGTGGCTTTAGGTTAGGTCTCATTAACACAGTAATGATTTTATGAAAGAGCTCACTTGCTAAACCCCCTCTGCAGAATGCATTAGAAAAATCACTTTAAATGGGCTGAAATAAATAACTTTCTGGAGCTTTCATATGCAGCTCCAGAACATCTGAGCAGGTATATACCTGAATGGTTAAATGAAATCCATGTTTCTGTACAAAAACCTGATGTACTTCCACGTGAGATAATGTCAGGACAGACAGAGGGGTATGGTTACCGGCTGGCAATGGGGAGGAAACGGTTCCCCATCTTAGCTACTCTCCTGTAAATTTGAGCATTTTGCCTGATGTTCTTGGTGCCGTGGCTCACTCTCTCACCCTCCTTTCAGCTTCCCTGCGTGGGTTTGGCACAGTGCATTGGAGGCTCACCTCCACATCCCTACATACACACATAAAAATGGTAGTTCAGAAAAATCAGGAGGGGGGAAAAAAATTGCTACGTGAATATCAGACTCCAAGTTGCCTGGTTTCCTGTAGATTTGTGTCTTGTGGGTGGCTCTGAGTTCTGGTTAAGACTTTTTCACGTCATTAAGTCTCCTCTGTCTCCCTCCCCTCTAGCCTGTGCCACGGCTCTGACGTCCAGTCGAGTACATGATGGTGCTGTCAGCTTTGCTCAGGTCATTTGTGGGGACTTTCTCCTCTGCTCAGCCGCTATTGACAGGAGGTGGTGGAAGCATCATGAACCTCTATTCCTCTGTCAAATTCGCTTGAAAACAGCCAACACATTCAAAAGTTACAGAGGAGGTAGAAAACACAGATACGCACACACATATACACAGTGTGTAGTTACTTTTGAGCTTAATTTCCTCAGGAAATTGGACTAAACATCTGCAGAAAGTTTTCCTATTTACAAAGTCATATCTGTGTGTCATATCTTACCAGGAAGACCGTGCCAGTGGTCAACTGGCAGGCACAGTAGCAACAAGTGGCACTGCCTCTGCCTCAGTTTCCCTCCTGGCAGGGTAGGGAAGGTGATGCTAACCCCCTTTCTTTAACTTATTTTGAGACTGACATATGGAAGAGCTATCTAAGAGCAAGGCACTTGGTATTAACTCACCAGTGGCCAATTTTGTACCTGGGAACAATATGTGTTTGATTGTGCCAGTGCCAGTAGATTGCATTTCATAAGGGTGTCCCGGGAAGGAGCGAGAGCTGGGATCTTTCTCAGTGGGAACAACCATGAGCTGTGATGTATCGCTTCACTCTGGAAACATTTATAGCATGCTTCTCACAGTGGGCATCTGCAAAGCAGCTTCTTAAGCTTTTATCACAGCAGGGTAATATCGACAACCAATGAACTTTCCCTTTCCGTAGCAGTTAGAGAGGGATAGGTATTAAAATCCTCCACCCGCTCGGCTCCCTGTTGACTTTCATCCATGTTAAGCAACTGGCTTGTCACGGGGTTATGTCTCGCCAGGAGAGAGGTTTTTGGCAAGGCACTGTCCTGGAGGAAAGCGGATGGGGGAATGCAGCAGAGCAGCCCCAGCCATCCCAGTGGCTGCACATCAGGGGACAGTGCCCTCGGGGTGGGAGAATACCCACAAATTTCCCTAAAGTAGGGAAAATCACCTGTAGCTGCAGGATGATACCCAGGAAACCCTGTTGCAGCACCCACCGACCCACCTTACACCCAATAACTCTATTGCAGCCCCCACCGACCCACCTTACACCCAATAGCCCTATTGCAGCACCCACCAACCCACCTTACACCCAATAGCCCTACTGCAGCACCCTCCGACCCACCTTACACCCAATAACCCTATTGCAGTACCCACCAACCCACCTTACACCCAATATCCCTACTGCAGCACCCACCTTACACCCTGCCCCAACTGCTGGCTGCCCACCAGCCTGCGTGAGGCTCTGCCGATTTGCACACCCCGGGGCACAAAATCGCCAGTGGGAGACCAGTAAGAGTCGCAAGGGCATCCTTATTGCTAGGGACTGACAAGCTTTGCATTGGCAAAGGAAGAGGTAAGGAACAGGCTAAAAACATGGAATAAAATAAATTCAGACAAAAAAAGATATGTCCTTTCGATGCTTTACCTCCACTCTGTCTGCCTCTCCCTGTCTCTTTTCTTTGCTTGTGACTTCAGGCAGAGGTCATTAAATCAATAAGCAGATTTCCTGGTATCCAACCATTTGGGGTCAGGATCTTTTAATACAAGGGAGGGATTGCGACCCTGTGTATAAGCACAGCACCCAGCATATTGCTGTATTTATTATCATGATCGTTATTATTGAAATATCACTCACGATTCCTTTATCGATTTTGGCACACAAAGCGGGGATTGAAATCTGTGTTAAAATAACAGCTCCGCTGCAGCGCTCGGTATTGATGGACGAGGAGCAAGAACACTTACTGGAATGAAAGGTTCAGGGTGCCGTGGGGTGGCACAGCAGCGCTGTGACAGTGAAGTGTCATAATTTTGGACTAGGTTTCATTGTGTGATGTTGGGAAGGGGTCTGGAAGAGGAGAGGACCAAGAGCTGGAGGAGTGTCCCAAGGGGGATGCCCACTGGAGATGCACAGCACAGCACTCAGCTCCTAGAAGTCCCTATATTTGCATCTTTCTCCCTAAAACGCTGGGGAACCTACGGTTTGAAAGCTCCCAGATCACCACTCCCAAGCCAGAGCAAGGCTGCTTTCTTGCCAAAAGCCGGTCAGCGAGCTGTGGTTCCTGCAGATGAGCACATGTCTTTGGGGTCAGCTCCTGGAGCCGTCACCTTTGGGTGGCTGCAGACATCTCGGGGCAGAGCAGGGCCTTGTGTGCGTGCACGCGGGAGGACCAGGATGCCCAGACTCCAGCTGTCCGCTTTGATCCATGTTGCAATTTCAGAGGCTCTGAAATATGGTGTTATTTGTGTAGAAAAAGCCAATGCAACGGCTTTCCCAATAACTTTCTGTTGAATGATCCTGCATTCAGGCCCAAGGAAAGGGGACATTCACAGCTGGCAAGGCAAAAAAGATATTTTTAATTTTACTTTTTTTTTTCCCCCCTCCTCTGAAATGTATTACCTCCGCAGGCAGAGCCTGAGCGAGCAGGGAACGGCAGCAAGGTTACCAGCAGCCCTCAGCGCGGCCAGGGCAGAGCTGTGGCCTCGCAGGGAGCAAGGGCAGGACAGGCACGGCTGCTCCAACAACAGCGTGTCCTCTCTCCTTTACATTCTCCACATGCATCTTTTGGGGGTGAATATACCCTCTCCTTCTCCACAGTAGGCGAAATTATTTCTCTGTCTATCTACTTCGGTTTCCAGCTATTTATCTGCTCGCATCGACTAGATTAGATAAAGATTTAGGTGTAAGGACGGATGGAGATGGATTGGTAGAAAGCCACCCAACCATCCATCTGTTCTTCCACCTATCCATCTCACTTCTTAAATCCTGATGCATTTCCTGTCATAGAGAGCGAGCTCTCCTCCTAGATGAAGACTGAGGATAGATAGATGGATGGCTAAGTAGATCTTTATTTAATCTATCCATCTATCTATCCTCCCAGACTGACCTATCAGCCCATCTCGCCTCCTAATTTTTTCTCTGCCTGTCTATGCTCAGAAACCCTGATCCATCCAGCTCCCAGTTAAGGATTTACTACAGCTTCTCTCATCAAAGAGAAAATGCGTTTGACCCTTTTCATTACCCATAAAATTACTTGCATTGCTCCTTGTTTTTGCTATAGCTTTAATGGAGAGAAGCAGAGCCTGAAAGCTAGCAAATACCCAGGCGCTCTCCCCAATTAAATACTGGGTTAATCATCACCAAGAAGGCAAGAACAGCCAGGCAGGGTGCAGCCGAGGGTCCACCAGGGACCCCAGCCCTAAAGATTGTATTAAAAAAAGCCCCGTAGCTCCCCTAGCACCAGTGGATCACATCCATTTGGATGGCACCAGCTTACGAATTGCCGGTTAAAAGCAGCCCTCCACTGGGCAGTTTTCCCAGGAAGGAGTGAAGATTCAGTTCTGCAACTTCTTGACGTGGGTCTGATTAAACACCCTGCTTCCATCCTCTCTCACCCACGCCGTGCCGCCTAATTTACGGCAGCTCACAACACTATTGTAAATGTCCCCTGTTTCTCTGGCAGCACTCCTCCCTCCCTGGTACGCTATTCCCCCACTGCAGAGAAATGAGCTCAGCCAGTGACGATCGCTGCTGCCCTGGAAAAGGTTCCAGCGAGACTATATCACACCTTAAAAACCAAGAAAATTAATGGAGGAGGAGAAAAATATTGACCTGGAGGCCAGGTAAGTCCTCAGCACAAGGAGGAAGCTGGGACTCTGGAAAATGTCTATTTGGTAAAACTGAGCTTTTGCATGGAGGAGCCTCTATCAAACCCCCTCCTTTCTGCCCGCCTCTGGGACACTTTCGTCTGTGTTCCTGTTTCAGCCTTGGTATTTGCAAAATAAAAGAAATTTCTGGTTTGAAATGATTCTGCATTTCACAGTGTTGAGCTGATTATCATGAAATTAATTATTGCAAACATAAAGTTAACACGGCAGCAATGGAAACAAAAAACCTCCCCAAAATTGCCAAGGGAATGATTTGCACAGATCAAAAGCAATTTACTCTGCCAAGCTTTCGTATTGCAAATGATATTTGAGAGCTCTTCTTTCCGTCCCAGCCCGCCTGGCAGAGGTTTGCTGAACTAAAAACATTTGGAAGGGCAGAAAAACTTTTCCTCCTCCAGTTTACGTGTCAGGCTTATTGCTTTGAGGTGCAGGGGGGGTCTCAGCAGGTCGGGGAGCAAGACCCGGGGGCAGCCCCGAGAAAACACCAGCGATGAGGCACCGGTGTGTTCCCGTGCACATATCTAATATCAATAACGCAAACGAAGGGCCAGGAGCTGAGGGTGGGACTGCCTGGCTGGGCGACACAGAAGCACTGCACAGCAAGGGGAAGGTGCCTTGGGTGCAATCTATTTAGGGAACTGCCAGGAAAAATGTCCTGGCAGACTGGAGGGGCCAGCGGGCACGGGAGGGCAGGGAGAGGGCAGCTGCCTGTCTGCAGATCTCCTGTCCCAGGCACTTTGTCCTTCATTTCCTGAGCTACAAATTCACTTGGACACATGTTCTGAATTTAGAAACAAGCACATTGAGTGGAATTCATATTTTATGAGGCTCCTTTTAGGGGCTTATTGTAAAAGAAATGACTAAATCTGATTTTTCCGTTCTTTCCATTCTCTTAAAACTAGCTAACGAGTGTCAGGAAACATAAAAGGACCTGCTTAGGCTCTGCCATGAACCAAGAGTTTCAAGAGCCTGTGAACATCCCAGAATTTACTACGTGTCAATGAGACATTAAGGGTTAGAGGATGGCTTTTCCTCCCATGGCAGTCCAGGAGAGCTTTGTCATTATCGCCCTGAGCCAGGTCTGGGGAAGAATCAAGCAAAGTATCATAGACCTGGAGATCCAGAAGTGTGCTGCACCCCCGCTGTGTGGTCCTGGAGATGAGTTTTCCATCTTCTACTTTATTTTTCATTTAATCTTACAAATGCCGCACACAGAATTACATCCAAAAAGTGGAGGCTGTAAAGCCCAGCACTCAGACCTTTGACAGCTCAAATCTGCCATTTTAATATTTGTAGATATAGAGATATATGCGCATATATACACTTAAGCTGTCCACTTAGTGCTGACAAAATGTCAGGGCCTTACTTTTCAGAAGTGACTCATGGTGTTTCGGTTGCCCAGGATAAACTGGAGAGACATAGCACGGATGTGCTGCGGGTGCAGAAAGCAGCAAGTCCCGCTGCCTTCCCCCAAAAGCTTCTCCTTAGAAATGGAGAGTCCTCAAAACCACAGCTCCCCTTGGAAAATAAAGGCGATATTTGTGTCCTCGACTATGTCTGCATTAATGACTACATTGTATGAGTCTGGGGAGGTGCTTTGGACTGGCCCCAGACCTATCCCGTGCTCTAGACACAGCTGGGATGCTCCCGGAGCACACCTTCCCATCCAGGGCCATTGGACAGGATCTAGTCCATGTTCTCCAGAATGTGAACCAAAACACAGCTGATGGGGACAGCGAGGAGGATCCCTGCCCAGGCACGTCTTGATCCCAGCTAAGACACTAATGGAGATGTCCCAAAAGGGCCAAGTCGCCATCCCTCACCCCCAGCCAAAGCTCAGAGGTTTGCAAATTCAAGTGTGCAAAGTTTCTCTCCATCCTCTTTAATCTATAAATCATCCTCTAGCCATTTGTTTTGGGGAAATATATAGTTCCTGCCACAACCACTGTGAGATAAAGCATTGTAAGTGTTACAACATGCAGCTAATCCCTTTAATAGATCTCTTGCTATTAATTTCAGTACTTGCTTTGGCTTTGCCAGGCCCTGTCATTATTCCTGTGGATTATGTCTTCAAGGTGGCCTATCTGCTTTATCCAAATACTTTTCATATTTCAAACTCTGGAGTGCACTTAGCATTCAGCACAAACCAGCCAAACACCTTGCAGAGCCACTGAACTAGCGAGGTATAAATCTGCCACCCATCTCGCAGCGAAACAAATGGCTGCAAGTGAAAAAGAAGAGGGCTCTGTACTGTATCATTTAGCAGCGATGATCTCCAGTGCAGCTGCAGATAGGTACGATTTGCTCGTTCATTGAGTAGCGGGAAGGTGCGTTTTCTCAGGAGCCTTGTAGGACAATTCAGAAAAGAGTAGCATTGACCTGAGAGTCGCCAGAACAAATCTGGTCCCTTTTGTGCCCTTATAATTGACCTGCTTAGCCATATTGAAGGTCAAGCAGCAAAGTTTCCTTCTTGTTCTAATCACAGATGGATTTTTAAGAGACAACAGAAAGCAACTGAGGAGCCTGTGTGTCCTTCCCAGAAGTTAATGGGCCCTGATGCCTCCCAACCTGGTGCTGAGATTCATCAGCAGCTTCAAGGATGCGTTTCCAGCTGGCATCTCCCCATAGCCCTCGTGGGTCCTCAGCCACCAGCATGATGGTTTTGCAGCCCAGCATCTTCCATCCACGCAGAGCGTACGGCAGGCAAGAGCCACCATGCCTCCCAGGCAAGGATGGATTTCTGCCACCTCGGCTTGAACTTGTGCTCAGAAAAGGTGAACACTGCCTGAGGAAAGCGCAAAGGACAGAGTCCAGCAAGGACATCGGGAATGCAACCTCCTAACAGCACATTGCAACTTGCTTTGAAAAGACTGCAGGCACTACCAGCCACATGCATCCAGCGAAAAAGCGGTGTGGCATCAATTCACAGGCAGCCCAGCTCAGTAACAGTGGGCCAGGCGGAGAAATTGAGCCCTGGACCCGTTTTTCCAGTCCCTTGTCCTTACTCACTGCCTTTGTTGGGATGCCAAAGCCAATCGGGAGATGCTGAACCTCCTTGGCTTGTGTTCATTTCTGGTAAGCAATGACTATTAGTATTCAGGCCAAAGACCTCGCGACATTATACAGTTCAATATTTTCTGCCCCTGTAACAAAGGCAATCCATTTCACATGCAGAATGTGGGAGTGCAACCTTTTGTTACTCGAGTTTCTTAAATTTTTATCTCAAAAATCAATGAAGTAATTGGAATTCCACATCTCATTTTATGGTCAGGAGAAAAAAGAGGGACAGCACAAGGGAAAATCATGAAAGAGGGGAGAGGGGGGAAAAGAAGCCCACCGTAGCTCATCCAGATATGCTCATAAATTCTTTAACAATTTAATTACTGTGCATTTTGTGCTTTGGTTTTAAAGCTTTGAATGACAGTTGTGTGTTTTGTTGTATTTTTTTCCCCTGCAGAGTCTACGGAATTGCTTGTCTTTTGGAGTTGCTCTTCTCAGAGAAAGAAATTATTCTCCATCCAATTAATCTAATTAGAATGTAATCAAGTTGTAGAGATCTGTGCAGCAGTGTGAGTGATTAGGAAAAATTACCTTTCTGGAAAGAGTTTAAATTTAATTTTAGTTCCATAATCTAAAGCCCAAATAAAGGAAAGTGTAATTTGCACTGCAATACTTCGTGCCATGCTGCCTGTTTCCTGGGTAGAAAAGCGAAATTCAGCTGTATTCACAACAAACCACCCTCATGTTTCACAGCTCAATCCGCATAAAAACAACGGCTTCCATTTTCCAGAAGGAAATGGGAAGACGCGCTCTGCTCACGATCACGGGACGGGTGGTTGAGAGCAGAGCTGGGTTTGTAGTGCTCCCGTCCAGTGTGTCTGGTGTTTAACCCATTAGACTGTGACCCAGAGACGCTGCCGGCTGGTGGGTTGCCAGCACCAGGACGCTTCTGCTGACCATGAGCATTGCTGTAGCATTCAAGTGAGAGCGGGCGAAAGCCTGCAGCAAGGAAGAATCCATGGGAATTTTCTTATTGCTCTAGTGCAGGGTGTCGCTGCCTGCGGCAGAGAGGTTGGAACTAGATGATCTTTCAGGTCGCTTACAACTCAAACCATCCTATGCTTCTGTGATTCTCTCTCCAAATCAAGAATAAAATTTAAAGACCTCGAATTTATCTGTGCTAAGATATATTTTCAGAACACTTGCTTTCCACTACATCTGGAGGTTTCCAGGGCCATATATAGTTCAGGAAATATGAAAGAGTGTAACTGGCATTTCGTTGCAATTTTCTAAATTATTCCTTTGGCTTTCAGCCTTCCAATTTCCACTCATCTGGGACATTTCACTGCAAACACAGCTTTTCCTTCCCTCTGGGAAAGGTTTCGGGAGTGGGAGGTGTACCACCACGCTCAGCTCATCAGTGCATCAGCAAAGCTAGGACAAAAAGTGTTGCATTAAACTGCATTAAATCTGACTGAAGCTGGCGACCGGAATAGCTCCCTTTCCCATTAGACAGCTGTAAGACATTACAAGCACCTGGATCTCAAAAGCCATTTGCCCTTTAGAGACCTGGCCTACCCAAAATCTTGCACCAGGCCCCTCTGCTCTACCCCGCTAGGCAGATAAAAACCACCCTTCCAAAATTCAAGTAAATGTCTTCCAGGGACATTCAGTCCCCAAAATCACATCTCTGCTAAGCTTGCGTCAGCTTCTTAGGCAAGATCTCCACTGAACTGCTGAGCTTCACCCTTGAAAGCCCATTCCCATGTTCACCAGTCAAAAACCAAGCAAGAGAAATGTTATTGTGATGGACCACATAGATAGACAGATACTTGCATGCATCTATACAGACGTGCATAGCGTAGAATGAGGGCAATGATTTTTAAAACACCCCATGAGAAGGTCCTACTGCCCTTAGGCCAAGATCTGAGGCTGAGGTGGAGATGAGGTCAGTACTCTGTTAGCTGCAGAAATATTCAGCCAAGACTCATTTCTATTGCCCAGCCAGGGCAAAACAGAAAAAAAAATAGGGGGAAAAAGATTATTTTGTTATAATTCTCAAATTTATGAATTCCAGAACATTTTTAACATTTCCTATACTCAAATAAGCACTTCCCACTCTTTTCTTCTTTGTCCAATATTCTGAAGCATTTTTAGGGTGTAAATCTTTATTCAACAGAGCTGCCAGAAGTGGAGTGGCTGCTCAGCTTTTTCCCCTTCATGTGACACCGATCCCCCCCCAGCCCTGGCTGTAGTAACAGCGATGGCAGTGAGGATGTTGTCCCCTTATGACCCCACATTGAGCAAAACATGACCACTCACCTTAGCCCTTGAAGGAAAGGGGTGAAGGAAAAGGGAAAAAGAGACGGTGGGAAGGAGAGAGAGAGAGAGAGAGAGAGAGAGAGAGAGAGAAATGAATTGCTTAAAACTTCTATTACTCTTCATTACCTTCTGCTTTATGTAAGTTCCAAGGTTCATTTAGCAGCTGTAAGTAGCCCGGTGCCTTTGTGTGTAAGAGTTGTCATGCCTATTGCTCCCATTAATGTACTGCGTGAAACTAAAGGTAGCTCGGCTGGTACTGCGGAGCCAAATCAATGTAACTAATGTACCTCGTGCAACAAATCCGTAATTGTCCGTTGGTGGGCTAGATGGATGGGCTTGGAGTATTCACTGAGAACAGGGAGAGGGAGATTACTGCTGGTGGGAGCTGGAGGAGATGCTTCCCCTGAAGCTCAGAAGATTGCTTGAAAGCCTTTCCTTTCTTTGGCGAGACGTAGCATCAGTGGCCTGCCTTTCAATGAATCAGTCTTTTTTGAAAAGATTAAAAAGTGCTGTTTGCAGAGAACCATCAGGATTCCTTTATATCTGCTGTATCTGTGCATAAACCCACTGGTTGGGTATGGCCAGGACAGCCAGCACCCTGTTTCTGTGTAAAAGCGGCAGTGAAGTGAGGCGGCATGGTCTGAACACAGAGAAACATTCATAGTTTACCTGATGGCACACCATTATTTTATGGATTTTTCCTAGCACTTATTTGTAGGCTTGCTCATGTCCTGAGCTCCATTCCCACAGGAGGCAACTTGCAGAGTTTTTTTCTTTGGACCTCTCTTAAGAAAAACAAAATTTTTTTGAAGAAAATATGGTGTAGCTTGATATTCAGGAGTGGAAAGGAGGGTGGCAGCTGCTGGCAGTAATGGGACACCCCAGATTATACAGATTCCTGGCTTTTCTGGGATTGAAAGTTGTGAACAGAGGTCTTCATCCTGCCAGGAGCTCCCTAGGGTTGGTGAGGTCTCAGGTTCCCGTGCCATCTTCCTACTCGAGGTACAGCCTTCATGGAAATGAAATGAGTTTTCTTGTCTGCAGTCATCAAAATATATCTATAGATAGATAGGATTAGTCTGTCTTGGAATATGTTTTTTAGAGAAACTGTATAAATATTTTGGATTGTCATTCATTAAACGTGTTTCTTTAGAGTTTGCTGGGAATGGAGGCTGCAGTAGGCTTGGTCTGTGGGCCCCTGAGGTCTGCTTTTGAGGGAAAGGCTAACTCTTTCATGTTTCTTACCTGTTTCCCTGCAGACACCTCCAAAGAAAAGCTCTGTGTCGTCGTGTCCTTCCTTCCCAGGCTGAGGAGCTGTGCTAACACATCCATCTCACTCCTACAGGCTCTCTTGGAAATCCTAACACTGTAGTAGCAGCTGTGACCAAATTCATGGCCCCTGCGATGTAACTGGCCATACGTAGCTGTGTTACCTGCAATAAAAATTAAAAAAAAAAATGTATTTCCAAATCACCTTGGTCTATAATTTTCCTGGATGAGCCTGATGGTGTGCTCAGTGAAGGACACAGCAAAAACTGGTCCCTGCCCAAAAGACCTTGAAACCTAAATACATGAGAAGTTCAGAGAGAGAAAGAGAAATAAGCACTGAGAGGGACAAGAGAAGGAGAAATAAGCACCAAGAGGGACAGTGGTTTATCCAAGGTCACCCAACAAACCAATGGCAAAGGATTTACCAACCCCCACAGAAGTCCCTCACAGCACAAAAATGTTTTCTTGTAATGCAAAAAAATCCTCTTTTCTATATTTAGCTGCCGAATTACTCCTGGAACACGTTAGTTCTCCAGGCTCCTTGGACAAAATAATGTTATTAGACTGAATGCCAGCGGAGGCAAAGATGATTTGACATTTCATTGAAAATTGCACCCAAGACTATTAAGGAAGAGGAACTTATTTGGATGCGCTGCAGGCACAAACTCTTCAGATTTACACTTTTCAGTCAGAGCTGCCTGCAACTCTTCTGCAAAATCGGAGGAGAATTTCATACTTTTTTCCCCCCTCTCTCTCTCTTTACACTGAGACAAATCTCCAGGAAAATTCATTACGCGGTTTAAGTGATGGGATTTATCATTCCATTCAGCTCCTCCAACTCGGAGCTCTCCTCGCTGTCACACCAGTGAGGCAATTCTAATTTGTTTCTTTCATATTTCCCCCATGAAGTTCGCCTCTGAATGACGGGGAGAAAATAGAGACAAGAGCCTCGAATGGCTTAGGGCTAAACGTCGCGCCGTGGGACAATTTTCTGCCGAATGCTTCACTCTCTGGGGCTGGGGAGCCTGCATAAAAGGGGAGGCACTCCAGGCCAGCTCATGGGGACCTAATGCAAACCTCATAGCAGCTTCTGCACAGCATGCAAATCAGAAGTGCAGATGAGTCTACCACCTACCATGGAGGAGATTTCTCACCCCCAAAGGAGGGCTGATGGCTCAGCTGGTCCTTGGGTGTCTTGCTTTTCTCTGAGAGCTGCCCATAGTGAGAGAACTTCTTCCCATCCAGTGTCTCCTCCCTGTAAAACACAAGGATGAAAATAAAGCCCCTCGCTCAAGGGACAGCTTCACGCCTCCTCTGTGTAATGAGAAATCTCTGCTGGGTGGTCGGCATCACCAGGAGGTCACCATGCTCCTGAGACAGGACAAAAGGTGTCCCGCAGAGCAGGGAGAAGATGTGCCAGCACCTGACTAAGTCAAAAAATCCCTGGAGTGCCCTGAAAAAGCCACCAGAGCTTGAAAGGCCCAAAGCAGCAGCGTGCCCAGGGCAGATGCAGCATCCTCACTCCTGTCCCCCCACTATCCCTCAGGGTCCGAGTCCCAGCTCAGCTGAGGTGACAGCCACTGCACCCCGCGGTCACAGTCCTCCCTCCTTCCCCCAGCCCAGGCGTGCCAGGGGTGCTGAACCTCAGCAAGGCACCGTGCAGCCAGGGAAGCCTCAGGGCAGGGGGCTTTGGGCATCTATTTCAGACAAGATACTAAATCTGGCACCCAAGTCCCATTTTAAATGTGTGAGTTCTTTACTGGCTCTGACCTTCATCTAGTGTTAATAATAAATTGATGGTGTTTCCTATTAGCCTCGTATAAATACATCTTTAGCTAATAAAAACTCGGTGGCCATATACCCAGAGAGTTTGTTTCTATCTGCCTAGAGTCATCACCCCATAAACAAGAAGCTGCTCCACACGATCATCTAATTGATGTATTCTGCTTGATTCCCAATAAGCTATAAAAAGGTATGTTCGTTGTGGGGAAAACTAGAGTTTTTATCATCTTCTGCCTCATTTTAAGGGAGGATGAAAGGAAGAAATCCACTTTATGTTTACTAAAATATTTAGAACAAGATGTGAAAGATGGAAAACATTTTAGAATAACTGTAAGTTGTATTAATATGATAGTCCGTCCTTGAGAGTAAAACGTAGTCCTAGGTAGACAGATAGCTATTAAAGAGATAAAGAGATCTTTCTTTAAATTGACACGTATCTTATTGGATTGCAGCACTGTTCCCATGCAGTTGCAATGTTCTTTCTCCACTAACACCAAATTAATTCATTTTGATTATTGTTATTATGGCAAATAGTAAAAGGAATTAACAGTAATGAATCAGGCGCTCACTGCGAAGTGCGAGCTGGATTTCCCACCTCCCGTGGAGATGCAGAGACCTGCACACGGTTGCAAGGCTGTAAAAATGATGGAAGGAAATCATCTGGCAGATTAAAAAGATTCCTTACACGGTAACGTCTGCCAGACTTTGTACAAGACCCAAGATCATCCCTGTGACCTACACAGAGGCAGAAGTATTTTTTCCCTGCCGAACTACGTTTTTTGGCTCAGGAGAGGCTGGCGTGGCCATAGCGAGCGCCAGGACCGAGCCTGGCACCGGCTGAGCCACCAAAGGGCAGTTGCTGCAGCTGCGGGAGGCTGCCCATTTGAAAGGCAAATTTCAGTAGCAGGAAACATGCGAGGCTGCAAAAATGGAAGCAGGTCTGGAAAGCAGCTCCAGGGCTGCTGAGGGGCTCTCAGGTCCCGTCCCTTTGCCCGCACCACGTTTGCAGTCAGCCCCGTGACTTCTCTGCAGCTTGACTTGAGCCAGGTTGGTTGTTTTTCCCACGGCGTTACTGGGATAAGGGAGGCATCACTCACACTCTGAAGCTACCCCTGTTTTCTCCACTAATAAGCTCCAGGAAGATATCAAATGAACTACCCCTTGCCCCAAGTTACAGCCTGATTTTTCTTGTGTTTGTCAGGCCAGTGGGACCTCACCTGAAAAGCAAAGAGACGAGAACCAGCTCCGCTCATCTCTGCATCTCTGCACCGGAGTCACTGCGCAGGGGGGTTCTGGCATCGCTGCTCAGCTACGCAAGGAAAGCACAGAGCTGCATTTAGGGCAGGTGATAGGGGACTCGGGTGATCTATATTCAAGTCCTACCAGGGCTGGAGAATCCCACGTGTTTGGGGGATTTTATCCTGGCCTGGAAAAAGATTGCTGGCATTGGCAAGTCTAAAAGGACTGTGGGGAGAAAAAAAATCACAACCCTGACTAACAGGCATGTTGGCAAAAGTGGGAAAAAAATATAAAGAAGCCAGCCCTGCACAAAAGAAGTTCACCCTAGTTGGAGCATCCTAAAGCTCCAGCTTGCTGAAGGAGGGGACTGAGCTCACCAGCCGAAGCAGTCCCCACGAGAGGGCATTGCTGCAGTGGCTCTGTGCAAGGCCCCGCATCTCCCTGCTGCTGTTCACCCCGCTGCAATATGGAGATCACAGAATCACAGGATGGCAGGGGCTGGAAGGGACCTCTGTGGGTCCCCCAGCCCAACCCCCTGCCCAAGCAGGGTCACCCAGAGCAGGCTGCACAG
>Ga0181612_163880_pt1 | contig 16215 bp, 14 predicted proteins | sample HoacroProtozoa21_FD_119630 | JGI IMG/M metagenome (GOLD analysis project Ga0181612, IMG submission 119630) | Hoatzin crop microbial communities from Cojedes, Venezuel. Combined Assembly of Gp0051906, Gp0051904, Gp0051908
GGATGCGGCAGCCCGGAGCTCGGCTGGTGCACGCGTGGCGTGGTCGGAGGGGATTGCTTTCAGGGGGACATCACTGACCGGCCAGGCTTATTGCAGTTCAGGCAGACAGGTTTTGGTCAGAGGCTAAGTGCAGGAGAAATGTGATTTATTAAAGAAAAACAAAAAAATACGAGTATGCAATACACTACCACATAAGACTTCAGCTGAAACCCAAGAACCTTTCAACTGTAATCTAAAGAAAAACGTTTCCCTCACTCAAGATGCTAAATAAAGAATGTTAGGCCAAACCCAGGTCCCACTGAGGTCTGTGTAAGTTTTTCTATTGAATCCGTAAGACCAGGGCTTGGCTCATAAACCAGGTCAAGCTTTAGCCACGTCCCAAAGTAACTAGAGCCCAACAAGTTATTTCATCCTCCCTTACGAAGAGCGGAGAGAGCTGCCGCTGGCCAGCCCCCTCTCCCCTGCTCCTGGGAGAGCTGCGAGCTTCCTGGTAGAGAGCTCTGCCAGCTGCACCTCTACCTGACCCCGACACCTTCTCCAGCTAGCTTTGTGTCTTAGCTCCGTGTTTCACGGAGGGTGGTTTGGGTTTTCCACTTCGCAGCAAACCAAAGCACATGCACTGAGGATTTCAGCCATGCCATTAGGCAGAAACTCGCCCTGATCTGAACATGAGTTCACTGGGAGATTTCCACACGTTCCTGACGCAAAGCCCTGTGAGGAATTTAAAAACAAAACCTTTCAAAATCAGTCCCAGTGACCCACAATTTTTGGCTCCTTCAGCATCCACAGCACTTCATCATACTTCAAATGGCTGAGTCTCTTGGTAGTGCCATAATCGGACAGGAATAGCTCACAGGGCTTCAGCAGAGACTCCATATCTGACTACAGCGCCTTGCTCCTCTTGGTCTATGGGCAGTTGCCAAAAAGCAGCATTTGAGGCTGGACAGGAGCGTGCGTGAGTGTGAGTGTGTGTGTATGTGTCGCTGAGAGAGGCTTGCCTGGCTGCAGAGACAGGCTGTGAAGCGAGCGACGTAAGAGCAGGGCAGAGCAGCTAGGAAAGGTGGGCTTCAAAAATGGGCAAGTGCCAGGCTTCACTGGGGCTCCTGCCGAGTTTGTGTCCTGCCTCCAGGTTTGTACTGAACTCGCCCTGCATAGAGCAGTATGTCTTTATTACCCATTTTTCCCTTGGTGTTATATAAAACTGGGATCATGCTGCCCTTTTCTTTCTTGAATGTGGGCAACTGATTTCCTACTGTCAGAGCTCTCTGAAAGAGTGGAGAATGGGAAAAACCTGAAGTCCAAGCAGTACAGGAACAAGGATATTTCCAAGTAGAGCAGTTTCACAGCTTTCAGTGTCTTTCAGCTGAAACATAGGAGAAGGGGAGAAAAAGGACTTCCGAATTGCAGTGAATCCAAGCCAGTGAAAGACTAGTGATTAATTTTATCCCTCACTTTGATGGTTTCCTGATCTGTAATGTGTTTTATGGCCCTGAGCATTTGTTGCAGTGGCAGTATTGTGAATTGATCCATGTGTACAGGTTCCACTGGAACCAAATGACTGTCTCTAAAACCTATCTGTCTTCTTCATGGCTTTTCTAATGTGCTGTAGCACCCAGGCGGCTTCTGATTAGCTTGGTAAGAGCCAGTATTTAAAGAAAAATGTCTTTTTTCTATTTCTTGTGGCACAAAAACTTCAGAAAGCAGCTATAGGCATAGCTGTGTAGCAGGTCAACATACACCAGCTTTTCATTTTATGGCTCTCAGAAATCTACTAGTAAAAGAAAGACTCCTGCTTACCCAGTCTATACGCATAAAAAGAAGCCAACCTAAATTCCAGTCTTCCATTGACCCCGCTGTAAATTTAGTAGAGTTATTCCGCATTTTTACCAATGTAAATGAGATCAGCATCCGCTCTCCCTTCTGACAATACTAACAGTTCAAACATAAGCATGTTCGACTGGTGTTATCAAAACTCATTATCAGCATTTGTGTTGCGACGACATGTAGAGATTGCGTCTGGCGCTGTGCAGGCATACTATGAGGCACTCAACCTGCCCTTGAGAGCTGACAGCTTCATGAGGCAAAAGGGACAACCTAAGGAGAAGGGGTTCCTAGAGGCAGTTTTCCTTCCCTGTTGCAGATAAATGCTGAAAACAGATAGAGGTCAATGGCACGTATTTCCCACAGCCACATGAGGGGAAAACAACAGAACATTGAGAAAAATGAAGCAAAACTTCCATGCAGGTGAACTGTATGGCCTTCCTCCCAACGTTGTTAAACCTGGCCTTTGGTGAAGCCAGGAGTTTGCACCCAGACCTCCCGGTCTGAACCTAGTGTCTCACCTGCAAGACCATCTGCTCTCACTGTATTCCAGCCTTTCTCCCTCTGCTGTCCACATCTGACTCGCTCCTCACACAGCCCTTGCCTACAACTCCCTTACACACCTGAAAGACAACACCCAAACAGGCCTTTCAAGGTCAGTCAGTCCTTCACCCTGCCCTCATTCACCTCCATCTTAGTCCTCCTCCGCTCTCCAGTCTTTTCCCCTGGAACTTCCCACCCTTTCCATTCAGATCCCCCCACTGTAGCTACTTCCATTTTTTCTCCTCTGTTCCTTTCTTGCAGCATCTCTTCTTTCCCTTGCTTTCCACCTTTCAGTGACCAGGCATGTGCCTCCTTCACCACTGCTGCAACTCCTTCTCTACTTTTGGCTCTTCCCTGCTCTTCCATTTCTCTCTATTTCCCCTCTCTCTTTCTCTGTGTTTTTCTGCAACCCTTTCTTTCTGTTCAATCAAGTGCCCTTCACAGGAGAGTCTAGTACCAGTTCTGCTGTGACAAAGACTGCCACGTGCTTACACCTTTGAATTAGGTTGTATTTTTTTTTACTAACTCTATATCTTGCACAAAATACCTTCCACTGCTTTCATTCACCAGCACGAAAGGCACTTTTTGAGGATGGTTTCTCACTAGTTGGCTGATCACTATTTGCAATAAATACCTCATTAAAGGCTCGGCGCTTTTACGCAAGGTGAATGCAGTTTCCCCCTCTGCCTTCCACCTTTTCCTCTGCTGCCTCTTGATATTCAAGCTGCTTAAATGCTTATTGGTTTGAACAGTCCCAGTTACACTGCTCACTGGGATGAATCCCTGGCTCCTGCCCTGTGGCTGATGGCCACGTGGACCAGGCTTGGCCCTGCGAATGGCACACCATTAGGCAGGTGCGAGCATCGATGTGTGCTTAGCACAGAGCCACCAGCACCGCTCCCCCAGACCTGGAGGAGGTCCAGCTTGATTTCAGCCAGCATCAGAAAGTCGGTTGGAGGGAAGAGGTGCCCACTGCCACTGAGAAGGACAACAGGAGGCAGGAAAGAGTCATCAGCTGGAGGAAGAAGAGAAGCGGTGTTGGCCAGCTGGGAGGCGGCGGTGGGACAGACAAAATCGGCAGTGAGGGAAGGCCGCGCTTGTAAGCCTACATTAAACCTTGTGAGAAAAATCCGCGTGGCGACTGGCACTGCAATATTTACCGCATCATCCTTCAGACTGAAATACACGCAATAGCACAGGGCAGGTTTACACATGGATGCACAAGTGTGAGCTTAGAGTAACGGCTGTAGCTTCTGTGGGGCTACTGCATACTTCTACCACTGGGAATGAGATCAGATTTTGGCTCTGGGTCTTTGTTTCCAAACAGTAGGAAGGATGAGAGCAGAACAATTTCTATCCAGCTGGAGAGTGGCAGCCTTAAATCAGGCCACAAAATAGCGCAACTCCTGCACACGCTTTTTTCTTCTTTTTTTAAAATGCTGCTCTGAGCTCCCTTCCAACTCGTCAGCATTAGCTTCCAAGGCTAGTGAAGCATGTACGGTGTTTTTTTGATGTATGTGCAGCTATCAGGTTTTGTATTGCTAATTGGGCTCAAAGTGTGTTAGCTTTGATTTTTAATGTTCTGTAATTTGCTAGATGCGCCTCAGTTTCTGCAGTGGCTGGATAAGCAGGGCTGCTTTCACCACATCTTGCAGGTATTTTACAATCTTGGACTTTTTAACATATATACTATCTATTAATCTCACCCTCCTTGAATGGCGAATGATGTCTCTTTCCCACTATCGTACTACCTTAGGAAAAGACATTTTGTAAGGAACATGACATATCAAATGAATATATAGTTAATATTTTGAAGCATACACAAAATCTGCCAGAGAGGAAAAAAAATTAATACACAAACAATTTGGTTACAACCAAGAGTTCAGACTCCCACTGTCTTGCATTCCATCACTCCCAAATTCATTACAGCCTATACCACTTACTACTGATAGATGTAACATCTCCACATGTCACATCATTAGAAAAATGCATTTGTGGCTGCTTTCATCCAAATCCCCCAGGAGCTAAGAGGAGCCTGTCCAGCAAGTGGCGTGAGCTTCTCCTCTGCGGCTGCTCTCGAGACAGAGGAATCGGCTCACGTACACTAGCTCATCCGGCTTCCTTCACCTGCCAGCGTGTATGTTAGAAATGGAATGTAAATAATGAGATTTCATTTTTAATAAAAATGTGCTGTCGAGATGAGATTATGGCCTTGAACGATGCTGACTCCAGTCTTGGGTCTTGCGACTCGAGGTGAGGTATATATAAGGCTGATGTATTTTGAAAGTCCTTGGCTCAGATTGTCCCACTTGTTTTCATCATTCTGCTTGGTTTTACTCCAGCTGGCGCTGCCACACTGGCATCACCAGGCTCCTGCTCTCTCTCCTGGATGGCAAAAGGCGGCTGGGTTTGTTTCACTGGCAGCACAACACTGTCGGCAGCAGCCCCATGGGCTGCGACACGAGTGATGCTGCCTGGGTCCTGCCCCATCCCCAAGGCACAGCACTGCCCAGCTTTCCAGGGTGTTTGGATCATGTCCTGCTGTGTTATCCTTCCTAGGCTGTTTTCTCATGCTGGTATAAATCTAGACCATCTCCATTAGTGTCAGTGAGAGGGCACCGATGCCACACTCACTGGTGAGAGAAGAGTCAGGATTGCCGTATTCATCTTTTACACATCTTTGCCTTGGCACTGTTTTGCTTTGCTTTCTTTCAATGAGAGAGGAACAAAAATGCATCTTACCCTGTGACCACCTCAGGATCCCAGTGCAGCAATGCAGTTCTGGGCCATTCGATGCCATGCCTGCACCTTCGTATCACCGCCATGAGCCTTGAGCTTTGTTTCAAGCTGACGGCTCGACGTGCTTTTCTGAATCTAGGCAATTTCTAATTCTGTAAAGCCTGACTAATTCTTTCACTTAATGTTCATTCTGCTGTCCATTCATTTTACTTGGCACCATATTTTAGCATTACTTTATTTCTCTGTTATTGTCAGGAGGCGATAAACTTTGGTTGCTTAGATGCCTACATAGGCTTAGATGCCTACGACTTTTCTTAATGCGAGCCTTCTCCATTTTCAACCAAGAATTCTTACTGAAGACGACGTATAGGATATATCATTAATTATGCCAGGATTACCACATGATGCTAACAATAATCAGGGAAAGACATCTGCCCCTTAGTGCTACTTCTTGGAAAAGCAATGCAAACTCTTCAACACTTCGCTGCTTCTCAGCTATCAAAACCTCCCTTAATAAATCATGTCCAACAGTGAACATTGCATTATATTGCAGACTTTTGTATTCACTTTGCGAATATGCAAATAAGGGAGAGCTGAGGTAAAATGAATGTGGAACTTCGGGGTGAAAATAACATGTGAATAAAATGACTGGAGTCCTCGGAGCAGCACAATTATGACAAACAGCGTATTAGTATTGCTCTCACCCTGCCTCAGAGGGTTTTATTGAAGTGATTTGTCTTCAGCTGTGGAGGTGTGTGCCTTTCTATGTGTATGTACGCATAGATCTGATGTATGCACACAGACATGCGCCTGCCCACCATATGTACACCTCATACATATTCATGCCTTCGAACGAAACAATAACTGTTGATTTCACATGTTCTGTATGAGTGGGTCCACTATATTCATTCTTAATATGTTCAGTGTTTCAATACATGTCCAGCCATTTAAGAAATGTAGTGTCAAACTGTGAATCCTTCCTTTTGTCTCTCTTCAGACACTGTTTTTTATTATTTGTAACTCATTCCTTCCAGTGGATTCTCTGTCACTATTTAGAGGCATGTTTTAATGTATAGCCGTATATTGACTGTTCCCTGTGCTGTATGCTACTGTTCGCATCTTGATTTAATTGAGTATTGCAACTTTATTAAACTGGTCTATAACGTTCTTAATTTTGTACAACAGATTTTTCCTTGGGTTTTGCAATTTGATGCAGTATGTTTAAGAATGTAGCATAGAGGGGGACCACCTGTGATAAAGTAACAAGGTCCCAAAACTTCAGATTTATGTTTCATAGAAAAAGCCAGTATCTTCTTTTACTATTGCAAAATTATTTCTGTATTTTTAATAAATAATTGGATTTACTTGGTTCTATGTATGTTTTATCTAATAAACTGTATTTTTTAAATAAGGGCCTGGTCTCAGTCTTCACACACCTGCAGCTTTCATGGACACACAAAGCATTTTTACTTACCAGATCGCCTGTGGTTGAGCCTGCAGCTCTGCTAATGCTAGAATTACCTCGTGTCCTGGTCAGTGCGGAGCTAGTCTCACATTTCTATTCACATTTCTCTGCTATCCAAGTAAGAGATGGATACTGAGGTGTCAGCCTGTTGATAAATCCCCACTGCAATACATTAGCATCAATGCTCTCTCCCAGGGCAAGCAGTTTCGTTGGTTCTCCACTGAATTAAGGCTAGGGTGTCAATTTGAAGCAAGGGTACAACACAAAGGCAGCCTCCTAATCCCTCCGGCTGCATCTGCATGGGCAGACCCTGCTCTCATTTGTGCTGATGTAAATCTGAAGAAGCTCAGCTGAAGTCATTACTGTTATTCTGCATCTACACTGGGGAGAAAACAAGAACAAAATTTGTCCCAAGACCATAATATTTCAAGGTTGATCTGCCCACTTTACACACTGGCAGCTAGTGAAATACTCTAGCAATGTCTCAATAAAGAGCCTGAAAAAGAGCCAAACTATCTCAGCTCAACTACTGCTAAAATACTTCCCCCAGAAAACAAGAAATGCTTTCCCTGTTATGTAGAGTCATCTCTCGCTATCCAAGAAATACATTGCATTGAATGATTCCCCTCTTTCTTGCCCTTTAATTACACTTTCTTCTATGGTGCTATCAACACTACAGCATGATGAAGGTTCCCTTGAAGTCAATTTGCCATTCACGTCAGTGAAAGCGAGAATAGGGCCCTGGATAACAGTCTTTGGGTCCTGTCTTCTTATTGCTCTCTGTAATCGGATAGAAATCAGCTGCAAAACCTAACGTTACAGAAAAGGTACGTGAATGTATTCACAGGACTCTAATAAGTGATTTCAGGTCACCCCTTGATTTCTTTCACTCTGGCCCCTCTTTATGAACCCTGAACTTAAGGTAGCCTTTAAAAAATGTTGTAAAGATGTTTTTTCCTTATGCCATTCCTTTCCATGCTAAGACCAAAAACAAAGGCTTGTGAGATAAGCAGCAGCCCAGGTGCCTGCTGTTCATCCCCAGCTGTGGCTTCTCACTTGCACCTCCGTTCAAGGGACAGGAGAAAGCGCAGGGAAGCACACATCCTGCTGCTGAGCGGCCAAAGGCCTTGGCAGAGCTGTCATGGAGCCCTGAGCCAGCTCCTGCCGACAGCCGCAGGGTCCTCTCCGCTGGCATGGGTGCTCACGTTCCCGGTGGGTCACTGCGTTAGGACCCAGCTCGTACATCAAGCCTGACCTCAGCCATACACCTCCCTAAACAACAGACTGCAGCATTGTGGCTCTTCTGGCTAGGAGAAATTTGCCTTTTTTTCACCAGACAGTTCTTTTCTCTGCAGACTTTAAAGCCAGACGGAAGTTTTCCTTCAGACCGAATACATTCAGAAGCTGTCTGAAGTCATTTAGAGACTGGTTTTGGAGGTGAAGCAATTTAACTTCGTCGTTGGTTTATGTGTCTGCGAAGTGCACCGTCGCCTTGGTCTGAAGCTCAGACACTGTCTGCAATAAATACCAGGGGGAGAGAGGAAGCTCCTTCCTGTGATTATAAGAAGCCTATAGAGTAGACTGGACTTCAGGAAGCCGGCATTGATCTTGGAGATCACTGAATAACATCGGCCATGCGGCAGTTTCATTTACTATTCTGTCTAAAGATCCTAGTCAAGGCTCACGTCCCAGCTCCATGAGGAGTCACACAAGGAAATAAGACATCAGCATTCCTGCCTTGCACAGCTCACAGACCAGGATTTAGATCTCAGGCAACAGCTGAATACATATATCTCTACATACATATATATATAAAAATACATACATGCATAGAGAGAGAGAGAGAAACAGCACTTGCCAAAACTGGCAGTGCAAAGCAAACAAAAGACTGGATGCACTTTATAATTATTATGTAAATAGAGCAGGCTCTTTTCTTCCCCTCTTGACTTGGTGTGATGGCAACAGCAGCCTGACTGTCCTTGCCCATGTAAGAACTGCCCTTGTACAAAACCAGTCAGTCACTTGCTCGTGCAGCTGTTGCCTCCCACACATCTGCCAGGATCCTGTGGTCCAGGAGCTGGGATATGGCAGGTGATTACATTTTATGCAGTCCCTTGTCCAGACTGTTTATCTGGCATTGCCAGACAAAAGGGGTGTTTCAGCCTGTTCAGATCTCTGCAAGGAAAGCCTGCTCACCTCTGTCGCAGTCATTTACACTGAACATGCCTGGGAAGGATTTTCATTTGCCTATATTTTAAGGAAAACTTCTGGTCAAAAATTACATCCAGGGAAGATGAGTTATTGAGATGGAAGCAGCTACTGGGAGGTACTCTGATGCTTCCCGTGCCCTTGACTCACTCTGAGCATCCAGGAGCAGGATCAGAGCGCTGCAGTTTACAGCAGCAGAGAATTTATTTACAGCAACCCTGTAAATAATTCCAAGACATGTCTGTGTGGGAGCTCTTGGGGAACAAACCCAACCCTCATTCAAGCCCTGGCAATGAGACTCGCTCTCATGAACACATCTGTCTGGCAATGCCATCTTGATCGCACACATGCCACCGATGGCTGAGCAGGACTTTTCCTCCCAGCTGTGTGTAGACCACTGTGACATCTGGCACAGAAGCTAAGAGGAATGACAAACATGTCCCTTGCAGACTTGCTCGGTGCCCCGTTAGTGCCTAGACAGCATGAAGCAGAGAGATGCATCCCGAGCAGGGGTGGAGAGCTGGGTCTGAGGGACAGGGTGGCAGAAGAATGGACAAAAGCCTGGAGACAAATGAGAGACTGGGAGCTGGTGGAAGGCTAATGGCATTGCTTGAGACTGGGAGAACACAGGACAGGCAGGAACTGTAAGCAAAAAGGGAAACGAAACAAAACAAAAAAAAAGAAGACAAAATGTGGGACGAGCTGGTGGAGGAACTACAGACAAGGAGAGAGGAAACCACAATGGTCTGTGAGATGACAAGCTGCTGGAGCTTGGAGCTCAGGTGAATCACATACTCCGAACCCAGCAACGACTATACAGAGACTGGGGTTCACTGGAGAGACCTGAAGCACGGGCGAGGAGCTGCGGGCAGCAGCAATGGCAGTGGCGTAGGGTTCCCCCCCCGGCCCTCCAGCAGCGGCTGCCGTAGGCAGTGAGGCCCTGCCGCCCCCAAACACGTGCTCCCTGAGCAGGGCTGGGGGCTGGGGCATGGGGGACCCCCAGCACTGCTGTGCTCTTCCAGCCCCCCACTCTCCCTGCACCCCGCTCCCAGCCCCGCTCAGACCCCAGGCCTTTCCTCCCTGCTGCTGATTTCTCCATTTCTCTCTCACATTCGTCTTCATCCCTCTGGCTTTTCAAACTGATGGGAAACTCTTTGTTCGAAAATAAGCCATCTTTTGAATAGCGTTACTTCTCTCCTTGAACTTTTCCCTGTGAATGACTTGACATTAAGCTGATAGTTGCTCTTAACTAATTGTTAACCTATTAGTTGAGACCATAAAAATTATTGAAAGGCCAAGGCTAAAGCTGTTTAAATGAGAAATATTTCTACACAACTCCCCCGAGATGAAATAAAAAAGCTCCTGCTGACAGAGCGGCTGCCAGTTTCAGACTAACGGGTTTGAAGATGATGTTTTGCTAACAGCAGTTAATCAGTAAATTCCCATTACTAATAAGGCCATCACTCTTGGCTGAAGCTGCAAATTACATGTTATGTTTCTCAGTGCTGAAGATAAAGTGTTCTTTAAATCTTGCATCTGCAAATGTAATGTTTAGCACAAAACACCATCAGGACAAACAAGAGGAAAATTGAAAAAGTGTCACATACATTCAGCATCAATTTGCTTCTCTGTCACTAAAATTACATATCTTTTTTGTTCCGGTATTTACTACCACCTTGAAATTCATATTTAGTAGGGGAATGGAAACCTAGAGGGCTGAGTTTTGATCTCAGGCACACTGCTGCTGCATGAGAGGCATCCTAAAGTCAGACACAGCCCAATGGAAGTGAAATCAGAATGCGGCGCAGTCACTTAGGACAAAATTAAAAAGGAAGCAACCCAAAAAGTTTCATTATAATGGTGCATCTTGATTGTCAGCCAGATCTTTTGCTCGCTTACGGTGTTGCAAACCTGGCTTCCTTACACTGATGCAATCATTGTTCCAGATTTCAACTCTCTTACTAAAGAGCAGGATTTTTGCTGTAAGTGTCCAGAGAAGAGCACAGGAATGTGTTCCATTACGGTGTGAAAGCTGGAGGCACTCCTTGATTACCAGTCCCCGTTGTACTGCTTCCCTTGTCCCAGACACAGCCAAATCAGAATCCGGCCAGTTGCTTGGAAATGGAAGATGCAGAGCGCCAACAGCTAACTCGACAGTGGGGAACATTTCCAGTATGAAATGTTCTTTATCTAAATTTCCAGAGATAGCCATACAAAAGTCAGCTGCTTTAGGCAAAGCTCCTCCCTCCCGTGCCAAATGATCTTTGCAGGGATGCAGCAGCCTCACTTCTGCTGATCACTCTGTATGGAAGTGCCTACATGCCCGGCATCTCTCCCTGACCTCCAGCAGCATCTCCAGACTTACTTGGCTGTCAGTGAGAGTGGGATTGTGCCCTGTGCTTTTAATTCTGCTTAGAAACGGGTGCACTCATCCAGGCAGACACATGCCAGCCCCGCAGCAGCGACCGTGGGCCCCACTCAACGTCGGTGGATGCTGGTTTGACTTTGGTGCACACTGTTCAGCCTCTGTGGTGGGGCGGAGGCGGGCAGGCAGCCCTTGGTGTTGGTGCTGATAAGGGTGTTTCCGGGCCCCAGAAGCCCGTTTGTCTCCAAGGCGGGAGGGCAGCCCCTTTCTGGAGCACGCATGGAGCCGTGGTCTCCTGGGGAAGGAGAGATGGTGTAATGGCGCACAGGCGGCAGACAGGAAACCTTCTGCTTTGGTCCAAGGGAAGCTTATTCCCTCAAAGGGAAAAAGCTGGAAAACAACATTTGTTTTGAAGGAGAAGCATATGTGGCCCAGGAGAATACAAAATATGTTGTGCACACCACGGTATCCTCGCTGCGGTGAGCGGTGCCTGTCAGGAGTTGAGAAGGGCTCAGGACCAGCGGGTCAGAGCCTGATACCACAGCGCTTTTTGAATTCCCAGTGCTGTGTTTTCTTGGCACTGAAAAACGCGCCTGTGAATTTCTCAGTCAAGATGATGCCGGCTGGTGATGTCTGGTGTTTTCTTCTACACTTTCCTTTCTGTTAACACATCTTCTGCTTTCTCTGGTATGTCTTAGAGCTATGTACAGTTTCCTCTTGGGTGGAACTCTGTATTTTTTGGCCGTGCTCTACTTTCTACATTTTCTGCACATATTTTCCCACTTTTGCTTGCACCTCTGTGTCCTTTCTTTGCTTAGCCGCTAACCTTGTTTTAATCATTCCTTCCCTCTCCCCGTTCTCCACAGTTAGAACAGCTTGGTTTTTCTCTTACAACTTTGTGTTTTGCACCAGAAAAATTCACTTCCAGGTGGATCCTTCTTTCAAGATCTCTGTAGATAGGAAACAGGATGTCAGCTGGGAGATCTCTGTCTCAAACTGGGAAATGTTGACAGGCATGCAATTCAAGTTCCAGGGACAGGTCTAGAAAGTTGGGAACGCATTTTCTGTCTCAGCTGTACCACATGGAAGTCTGTACCTGGCCTCAGCGCAGGCCAGTGACCTCCACTGCAGTTCTTAATTTTTCTGTTCCTGTTGCCAAGGAGGTTCGATGGAAAAAAAAAAAAAAAAGGCACAGTGAAGTAGTAGGAACTGTCCCATATAAATGTATGTATACACACATAAATATATATGCACATATATATGAATGCCTGTCTGCACCCAGCCCCTGAGCAGTGATCACCACGTAGAGCAAACTGTGCATCCCAGAGACAGGAGATGAACCTGGTCTGATGCGAGGTCTCTCCCGAGCACCCTGAAGGAGACTGATGAGGTGTTCAGCTTTCCCATACTGCTGCCTCCATGTGTTGCACTGATAAAGAGCTTCAGCTGGACACACGCCAGTGAAGTTCTCTCCAGGTTGGCTTCCTGAGGAAGGGATAGCATTTTGCTGTCTATCTCCTTTTGACCTTCTCCCTGCTAGCCCTCAGACCAGTTGACACAACTCAGTCAGAGGGTAGAGGCTCAGGGGTACTGAGATCCTTTAAGTTTTACCCATGGAGTCCCCATGCTGACACAACACCCTTTCTCTGTGAGGGAGCTGGCCTCACCGTTGTTATGACTGATGTCTCCATTGCCATGAACAGCTACTTCTACTTCAGGGACAAAGGTCCCAAACTGTGATTCTCAGAGCTTTCTTTTAATGCCACCTCCACCAAAAGGCGACATAAGGACCTCAGCTTTCACCAGGGAAGTTCCCTGGAGACCCTAACAGCTTGATTTTGGGCATGGGCAGCAGTTTCTAAGTTGTCACCAGGATGAGAATCCGCACCTTACTCATACTTGCAGGATATGCAAAATAAGCATCCTTCTGGCTTATCTCACCTGCAGGGCCTGGTCTGGCAGGGCCTTTTTAAGTTTTCTCCTGACAGACTTTAATCATCTCACTGGGGCTGAAAATTTATTCTGGCTTATTCCACACCTCAGCAAGTCATCTAGCCACCAACCTGCCAAGTAAAAGACCTGCCACCATGTCATCAGGTTGTCTTTCAGAAGCACTGAGCTCCTCTGAGCTTCTGAACAAAGTCCACAGGATTTTGGAGGTTCAGGGCTGTGAATCCTGACTGAAATAAAGCACCTCCTTCGGCATACAGAACTCATCTGCCCTGGGAGGGGGGTCATAAAATTTAAGATGAGCCCTTGTCTGTAACGTTTCCTATCAGCAAGCTTCAGATGAGCTCTGCCTTCACACACCCATAAATGAAGGGGTTCTGGCATCTTGTGCAGGAACCAGGAACGAAAAGTCAGATCTTGCAGTTTTGAGTACTGTTATGAAGGGGATGGCTTACAAATCTCCCCTGAGGAGTTAACAGAGTCAGCTAAGCCTGGCTGAGTCAAGAGAAAACAACAAAGTCGCAGTGGACTGCAGGGCTGGCGGAGGCAGGAAGGGGATAGTTTTTCTCTCGTCTTCTTCTTTCCTAAATTTCCATATCTTGATTTTCCATTTCCACACATGAAGCGGTCTGTGTCCTGTGTTTTAATTATCCAGTTTGAAGTATTTCGACTTGGTCTTGATTTTATTGAGTTGGGTATTTTTGTTGGCTTCACCGTCATCAGCAGGGCCTGAGAATGGGTCCTTCACAGCCAAAACCATGTCCTGTTACTGCCAGTGTGCAAGAAGCATCACCAATGGCCACGGCAGCAGCGGGCTTCTATGTTCTCCAGAGAAAAACTACCCAAAAGAGGATGCAAGCCTCTGAGCCAATGTGTTATATAAGGAGAAAGAAGGAAGCAACCTCCATTAGAGCGAATGGATTACTCTGGGTTTCCTTTAGTGGTTACTGGAAATGTTAATGAGATGACTGTTGTTTCTTTTGCAGAGAACTGTGAAGCGTGGGTTTCCAAATATGAACTGCTTCGTTTTAAGCCAACTGTATAGCTCCATTCACCAGCTGCAGAGACCTAGAACCGCAGCCCTCGCTCAGCTCAGAGACAATTTCAAATGAGCAATCTGGGGAAGAGACTCTCCAGTTTAAGAAGTAAACTGAATTAAAAAGCATGATTAATTGCTACAGCTTATTTAGCCTCAGATTTCTCTGCTTTGCACGGTTACCAGAGAAATCACAACACCTACATTTGGTGCTAACAAAAACTCTATTAATGCTAATTGATTTTTACGTTGTAAATATATTACCTAGAGTTTCATGCTACATGGCCCCGCGGTTTAACAGTCGACTGTCCGCAGCCCACCTCAGGTTCAGCATGGACACTCGCATTAAAGCTCCGCATCGAGGGCACTGCAACTTCCAGACCCACCCCAACACGGAGCCCAGCACAACAGGGGTTTCCGAACTTCACCGCACCTACGCTCAGGTGACGAAAAAAGTCACGAGGCTGACATCAAAAAGCTGGAGCCTTCCTGGTCACAGGAACCATCCAGGCCCAGGCTCAGCGGGCTTGTGAGGCGTTCCCGGTCGCAGAGCCAGTGCCAAGCCTGGAGCCACGGACAGAGAGCAGAGGGAGCGGGAGCAGCGCAGGGCAGGCAGCGCTGCCTCGAGACGCCCCGAGCTGAAGGGAAAGATGCAGCACAGAGGCCAAGAAAAAACTAGCTGGATCTCTTGACACAAAAAAATTATTCAGAGATTCATCCAAAACTCAAAGTGTCAGTCATTCCTGAGGTTGCAATAGCACTGTTTGCTTTGATTAAATTTTGTTTTCTTAAATTATCACCTCTGCCTGGGTGCTGCCATTTCAAAAAGGGCAGAACCATTTTTTTTCTCTCTTTCTTTTTTTTCCAACTTTCCACAAAACCCTTCACCTCCAGTTACAGAGGAGGCCTGGAAAATTTCAGCCTTCTAGGTGAAACTTTTGGATAGTCGCAAGCAAGCGAAAACAGGGAGATATAACATAATGGAAACACTTTGGCAGCCTTAGCCGTAGCTGTCACTGACGCTCCAGCCCTAATGAAAACTTTCCTGAAGTATGGCCGGGGTGAATGATTTAACCCAAAGAGAGCCTTTCCTGACCTCCCCCGTGGCTTGTGGGCAGGCCGAGCCCCCCGAGACAGAGGCGGCCATGCTCCATATCGGAATGGGCTTGCATGCGTAAATCAGAAGGTTATTTCTGCCCAGGGTTTAATCCTCTCACCTGGAGGTGAGAGGCCATGATGTCTTGCCCAGGACAAGAGCTTTCTGCATTCCTGGTTTGTAGAAAACCCTATCTGGTGTTCCCCAAGCACCGGCAGCGCTGTTCCGGACAGCTTCCCTGGACCTGCCACCAAGTTTCCATGGGAAGGACACTCAGCCTCGCCTGTCAGGAGGCTGGGAGGTTGTCTGCTAAACCACCAGCCTCCCCGCAGGGCCAGGGATCCAGGCAAACAGCCCTTGGCTCCTGGATCGCCCTCCGAAGCGGGGCAGCCCTGCGCTCCGCACGGCGAAGAGCCTGAGCCTCAGCGCAGCCCCCAGCCAAGGAGAAAGGGTGCACCAAGGCCTCCCCCGCACAGCTATGCCCACCCCAGCCCCAGCTGAGGGGATAGAGCTGCACCATGCCCGGGGCTGCCCTTCCCAGAGCAGGGAGTAGGCTGTGGAGCTTTCTGGGGCACCCTCCGCCCTGGAAATCTCTGCCTTTGCTCTAGGTGACCAGCTGGCATTCCTGAGAAAGGTTCACAGTGTGTTATCTGCCGTGTCGGTCGGTTTGTAGACCCAAAATATGCTTTAGATGACACCCCCCTGGCAATCCACACCAACTGTATGGTCTTGAAACTCTGTGACGCTACCCCAGTGACTTCCAGTGAGAGCAAAACCCAGCCAGTGCTTTGTGTCACTTGTGACTCTCTTACCTGAGAGTCTCATTCAAATTCAGCCTGGAGAAGAGAAGGCTCCAGGGTGACCTTCTAGCAGCCTTCCAGTACCTGAAGGGGCCTACGGGAAGGATGGAGAAGGGCTTTTCACCAGGGTGTGTAGTGAAAGGACAAGAGGGAATGGCTTTAAACTAAAAGATGGAAGATTTAGATTAGATA
>Ga0181612_150292_pt1 | contig 16213 bp, 6 predicted proteins | sample HoacroProtozoa21_FD_119630 | JGI IMG/M metagenome (GOLD analysis project Ga0181612, IMG submission 119630) | Hoatzin crop microbial communities from Cojedes, Venezuel. Combined Assembly of Gp0051906, Gp0051904, Gp0051908
GCAGCCGCCGGATCGGGCCCCCGCGCCCGGCGAGGCGGGGGGTGGCGGCTCGGCAGCCGCTCGGGCGCTAATTGTGTCTTTTAATAATGATAAAGGAATGCGCACTGGGGGCTTTTTTCTACGTGAGCTGACAGGCTGCGAGACGCAGCCTTTGCCTCCCTCCTCCTCCCGTCACTTCAGTGAATGAAAAACATTGGGGGGGGGGGGAGGTGGTTACCTTTATTGTTACCATGTTTCAAACGAGCAGACAAACATTTTTAATTGTTCTTTGACTGGGGGGGGACACACACGACACACACGACGTAGGACCGCGACACCTTTCAAAGTCCGAGCCCTCGCTTGAAAAGTTTCAGCCGGGAGCGGGATTTTACAGTGAGTTATAAACTCTCGGCAAGAGGGGGATGTTATAAATGGAAGTGCTGACACAACCTTAACTATACCGTGTAAACGGCTATGCTGTAATATCCATTAAGCAGAAAGAAAAATAAGATGGCTGATCAATAATTTATACAAAGAGTACCAACTGCAGACATAATAACTGTAATGTTTGCAAAGCAATCTCTCGCTCTCCAGGCTTAACAGTAAACTAGCGGGGCTGTTAATTTCCAACTCCTACAGATAAGAATACAAACAAATTACTTAAACTTCTATTTTTGCTCGATGTTTTGCATGCCTCGGTAGGGTAAAATAAAATTTGGTGACGGTGCGAGTTGGGGTGGCTGGGGAGCCGCTCCAGGAGGGCTGTCCTTGTGCCAAGCCGCGACCGCGAGAGGGGAACGGGTCGGCTTTCGGGTCACGACGGTTCTTCCCAGAGTTATTCATACACGGAGACAAAATGAAGCCGTTTAACTTCAAAAGAAAGTTACAAGGTTTTCCAGTGCCGCGAACTGAAACACAATACCCCCACCGGCACGATAAGCATCGGCTGTCAGCGGACAATGCGCTGGCGCTTTACACGCGGGAGGCTACCCCGGGGCGGGGGGGGTGGCGTAAAATAAATCTGCTTTAGGGGAAACCAGCGCGCTTTCCACTATCCTAAGCGGAGAGTGGGCGAGCGACTGTTATCTCCATTTGCATGGGAGCCTTATCTTCCGTTTCCGTCTACTGTATTTGGATAGCAAAACAGAGGAACAAAGTCTGAAAGTTGCTAAGTAGGCTCGGGTAACGTGCCGAGGTGGGTTGTTTGTGTTTTTTTTTTTTTTTTTGCTTGCCTCTTGTAATAGCACCGAAGAGATCCCGTCTTTGTTAAATAACAGGAGAGCAACATGTCAGTGGAGAAGATTTTTTGGAGTGTCCTCCCCCTTACCCACCCCAGCCTAGACAAAACAGAGTTACGCTGCCAACCGCGCCAAAAGAAGCCGGGGTTTAATGTGGCACGTACGGCTCTTCGGACAGCTCTCAGCTGTGTTTCTTGGGGACTTCAGGGATGTTTTGTGCATCCTAAGGGGAGCGACACCTCATCTCTGAGCCCCGAGCTGTGCCGCGGGGTGCTGCTTTGCCACCTCCTGCGCTTCAAAAAGAAGAAGAAAAAGGAAAGCAGCAGTTTGCCTGCTCGCCCGCTGCTGGCTTGGCCGGTGACCTCTCCCAGCTCAGCTCCAGTAACGCAAAGGTACCATAAATGACAAAGTGACAGCTGCCTGTAGACTGCACACACAGACGGAGTCTTTTATGCCGAGGCAATAATTTTGCCCCCCCTCCCCCCGACCGGTTGGATGCAATGTGGAACGTCGTTGCTCGGAGAAACTTTACTAGAAATTGCAGCGCCCACTAGTGCCCGTGGGTTGGGGAGCCGGGCTGCGCTCCCCTCCGCTCCCCTCCGCTCGCCTCCGCACCCCTCCGCACCCCGCCGGCCGTTCCTGTGGGAGCGGTCCTTCGGGAGGAGGGAAGCGCGGGCAGAACTGGGGTGGGGGGAAGCGCAAAGGGATGAGATATGGACTAAAAGCCTAAAAATAGGCTTAAACTCATCAGGTGGGGGTTGTTTCTTCATTGCCTGAGTGGAGGCTTAGAAAAAGCAGAAATGGGAAAGTTGCCTTTCCCCCGCTTCTTCTCATCTGACTAACCCCCCCTCTGTTTGGGGGTGCGTGAGTGGAGAGAGGGTTTCGCAGCCAGCGCCCTGATGCTGTCCTTGTGAAAGGGGTTGGAGGGGCTGCCTGGCTGCACGGTCCTGATGGGAAACACAAACAAGGCCAGACACGTTTCCGAGTTTTGGATACCCACCTGACATGCAACAATATGGATATTTCCATCAGGCCCCTTTCTTTGCACAGGTGTTTGGGTTGTGTGGTTTTGGAGGGAGATATTGGGGTTTCCTTCTTTCTTTCTTTCTTTTTTCCCTACACATCATGTTCAGAGGTTGTTAATGGGCAGCCTTTAGATTATCTTAGAAACTGTCCTCCTTGCTTTGGAGACGAGGACAGGCTTTGCGAGGAAGGTGACACACAGACCTCTTGTCTGGGTGGAAGATACCAAATAGATAAGCTCAAGACACACTTTCACAGTGGCACTGAATGTCTCCAGTATTTGCTTATTGTTTGTTGTGCACTGGGATATGGCATAATGTTCCCAGCCATATCCAAGCACTTACAATGCTGTCCAGCATTAATACGGTTTCCCATGCGGGATTCCTGAAGCTGTCAAGAGGCAGCTTTGAATTCTGTCACACACACTGGGTCACAAGTAGGTGGCAATGGGCTAGTCCTGTCATCTTCTAACTCCACCTTGAAAGCTTTCAGTAAGCCGTTGACTGACATTGTATAAACTTCTTGAGATACTAAGAGCTTGTTTCGCCAGGAAGGAAAACTCCAAATATGTTCTAGAATAGCTTGGGCTGGATGTCCAAAATCATCTGGTGGATAACAAAAGGTGGGCCGGGATTAACATGTGTGTCTTCTCTACCTCTTTACTTGATGGTCACATCTTTTGCTTTGTTGTTGCTATGCATTTCTGCATTAGTATTAAACACCAAAATATATGCTCAGACAGCTCTCTGTGCCTAAAAATTGTCACATGAAACCATAAATATGGAAGGCACCGAATACCAAAGTAGTTGAAAACAATTTTCAGGAGGGCCTAATTTTCTCTGTTTTCACATTTCCTAAAAAGACACTTATTTTAAAACAGGGTAATACTTGGCATAGATATAAGTCATGAAAAAAAAGTTCCCTTATCTTTATGATAGGTAGAATAGAGATACTATGGCCAAAATAAGTTCCCTTAAAACACACACTGGTGATTTTTATGGATAACGGCAAAAGACTTTTATTATCACTATTTGTATGAATTTATAAATAATATAATTTCACTTCATGTGTTCCTCTTCAGTACTCAGTGATTTACATGCAATTGAATTTTATTAGTATGAATACTGAACTTTAAGCTTATGTATTTGAGTGCTTATACAAAGTAAATTCTTGGAATACTTATCCTATAAGAACAGGCTTATGAAGACAGCAAATCCTCAATACATTCTTAGCTTTAGGCACAACTGTAGATCTATAAGTAGGTACTTAACGCTGAAAAGCAAGAAGCTGAGTTACAGAACTACCAAACAGAATAAAAAAAGAAAACGACGTCTGATTCTTATAGCAAAGGGTATTCTGGGGGAAAAGCAGTGAATACATTTGAACAAGTAATGAATTTAAGAAAATAGTAAAAATATAGAAGGAGGTGAATTATAGCAATAAGATTTTATCCATACAAAATAGTTTTGAGTCAAAAGTATACACTAGCAAGTTGATTTTATTAAAGCTTGCTCTCCTAACCATGTGAGTATGAAGTTAAAATACAAATTTCACCACAAGAAAAACGAACTACCACCATTTAAGTTGCTTTCATCTAGCTGGTTAGAAAGAGTTCTAATTTTCTTGCTTTTGCTTAATTACACCCTTCAATCTGACGATCACTCTCAAGCAGTTAAGGATTATTCCATCTTCACACGTGAGGAGGGACAGGGCAACAAAGATCCACAAAAAAATTCAGGTGCCACACTCGTACTACCAATTGTCTCATAACTTAAGAAGTGCCTAAATCCCTTAGTACATAAGCTGTTGTTGACATGGTTCACCAAGTGTGGAGGTTTCCTTTGCTATACCTATAGATGGAAGCCCAAATCTCAGTGTTGCTGAATTTTTTGAAGAGAGAGTTCACATCTAAGCACAAACAGTCTTTTCTTGGGTCCGCTACATGCACAGAAGTGGGGCTTCAAACAAGCTAAAGCTGAAATGAGAATATTTGCATTCTGCATTTGCATTCTGTCGTACAGCTAATAACCACTCGGGCAGGTCACTTCCAGGGTGGGAAACCTGTTTTCACACATCCAGCTTCTATCGTTCCCACAGGACAAGAGAACTAAGCCAAATATCCCATGTGGTAGCAGTGACCACAAGCAACCAAACATGGGGTCTGCAAGGGTGAAGGTTTCTCTGCTTCTTCCTTGGAAAATTTAGACCCATTGACCAATACACTACTACCAGAAGGAAGAATTCCAAGTAGACTCTCTCACTCCTCAGGTAAGTGTTTGTGTTACCTTGCTGAGAAAAGATTCTAAGGGCTGATTTTAGCCACACTTGCTGTTGGGCTGCACAGCCGCTTCAGTATCCTGGAGTACCTCATGCTGGTAACGAAGACCTGCTGTTCTCCATTGGTAAATTTGTCCTGTTTTGAAAGTGGGGCTCCTAAGTAGATTAGATACTTCTAAAACGTTATTCTGCAGCTTTTACTTTCTGTTTTAAACTGCTCTATCTACAACCATAAAGCTATATTCAAAACAAACATTTTCTTAACAACTTTAAGTTTTATTTTGTACTATCAAGCTGAAACAATTACAAGGAAAATAATGCCTATAACAGTATATATAGTCGAGAAAATGTTTTCTTGAGTGTTTTGTTTCCTACTGACATAAACCTAGAACTCAGTGCACAGCTTACAAGTAAGGGCCAATGGCTGAATACTTTTAAACACAATGACATATAATGGCTGCAGTAAATACAGATTCGGAGGCTATGTTTATGCTAGCAAATTAAACTTGCCTGGGAACGTTCCTATGCAATAAAGCCAACTAGCACATATGTGTATTTGTAAACTCTTCTGTCCAAAAGAGGGTAATGGCACCAGCCTGCCAGCTGGGAAGGGTCTCTGGGATACGCAGCCTCCCTCTCCCTCAAAGCGCACCCAGGAACTGGTGTTTAGAATGCTTGAAGTGCGCCAGGGGCCATTCAGGCAGTTTTATAGTACAGACCAGTACCTGGGAACATTCCTGACACTGTTTAATTTACCAGTGCAAATGTAGCTTCAACTGTTTTATATTACAGTAACTGTCTTGAAGCATGTATTCACACTGGACACTTTTATAGGTACAAGCTCTTGATCTTGTGATCTTTACATGGGCAACATTCCTATTGACTTCCAGAAATGAAATCTTTAAAAAAAAAGTTTCCTTAATGAGTGAGGAATTCAGCCTTGGCCTATAATTAGAAAAGAAAAAGGAAGCAAAATTATAACACAGGAGGAGCTTGCTAAAATACTCCCTAAAACAATTTTCCAGTGGCATTAAGGTATTACTCACTCACATGGGGCCTGCTTAATTAATTTAGCAGCCTGGACTAGTGATTCTGTTTTTTGTGCTCTCGTGCTTTTGTGCTGGGTATTTGAAGCTGAAAATGCAAACATGAATGCATTTTCTGCAAGAGATTTCTAGAAAAACGTTGGGGAAAGCAGGGCACATTCCTCGCTGGGTGTTGTGTTAGGTTCTTCACAGTCAATATCAGTCCCAGAAACCAGCCCGGGGAAGTTAAGAGTCTTCCTGCAACAGGTTGACTGCTGCTGAATTTATAAGGCTATTTGTATCTTTTATTGATAGGAACACCATAAAAAAGCATTATGCAAACGGAGAGAGGAGTTTATTCCTGTGTTTCCCCCCAGTTAATATGAACTAACATAGTACTGACCTGTTTGGCAGTCGCGTAAATGCAGTGTCTTGCACTTCTTTTTATAGCTATAGCTTGTTTTGAATAGCCAGACAGATATGAAATGACAGAGGAAAGATTATTCTTTAGAATTTTCACTTTGCCATTTACAAATCAATGACGTTTGCATCTGTCTTAACACATTAGTGAGACGGCCTGTAAGGGAAGACTGTTTTACAAATTGAGCTGAAAAAACAACATTGAACAGAAAAGTATTGCTGGTTTTATTCAGAACCAGCAGATACTATGAATGATATACATGACACTTCATAAATAATAGCACACCAAAAAATCAGGAAGAAAATTACTTTTTGGCTCAGTCTAGCAGTCAATTGATATTTTTCCCAACTAAGAGTTTTAGGGTCAGTTTTGATGGTCTAACCCTACAAAAAGTAAAATCTTCCTTTCTTCCACTTGAACAGCTTGCAGATAGCAATTACTAATTGGAGGTCTGTTAGGAAGATTTATTTGTGAAAGAGTTGACTTTCTTTCTACGGCTTGTTTTCCCACGGACAATGTTTTTAGTACACATACCAGAAACATTTTTTAATGACAAACCCCGTAATTGTTGATAGAAAAAAAAGAAACCAAACTTATACTCTTTAATTTATCTCAGTACTCATTGGCGTCTGATATAAATCCTGGCAATCTCCAGTTCATCTCCTCGCTGCTTTGTGGAGACTATAGTAATGCAGAATGTAACATTGCTATTGCTTGCTGCTGAATTATAGAACAAAACTTGGTTAATGAAAAAGACTAGGCAAACAAGGTCCCTGTATCTGTGAGAAGTCTGATCTCGCTTTCAGGCTCCCTCGTTTCTCTGATAACCAACCGATCATCTCTTTTGCAGAAATAATTCCAATAATGCAAAGGTGCCCTCTGTAGGGAAGAGGCTGTAAATGATGATGGGTAGCTGGAGTTGTTCAGCCCTCACAGAAAGCAACCGACCAGAATAATTTCTGAGCAGTCTTGCTGTGAGAGAGACTAAATACTATGTATAAATGAAGCAGTGCAAAAAACAACCAAAAAGTCTGTCTTAAAATAAAGCTGAAAATAATACTCTTTACTGCAGATAACAACTAACAGTCTTGTAAAAAGCTGCCCCAATTCTAAATGTGTAGTGCAGTGAAAACTGAGCTGCAGGAATCTCCTGAATAAAATAAAATACGAATTTCAGTCAAAGGAACTTTACGGGAATAAGAGACTTCAGAAAGCAACCTGCTTAAATTATCTGTAGCATATATTCCTAAAAAGTTGACCACAAAGCAGATTCATTAACAGCCCCAAGGGGTTAGCATACTGCTTGCTAAGAAATTGCTTTTGTTAGCACACCCACAGACACAGCTTAGCTGGTGTGCAGCATCTCTAGTGGCTATTTGCAATTATTTGGGGAATTCTTTCCTCATTTTATAATGGCAGCTCGTGCCAGCCCAGAGAGAGAAAGGGAATCTGACATAAGTCGTAGTTCATTGCTCATTATTAATTTTTTTCTAGGCCCCACTTTTATAATCCATTAGGATGATCTGCAGTTATTGTTATCTTGATGTTCACTCTGATACTCTCCCTCTCCTTTTTTTTGTTTACATTTAAATTTCTTTTTTCTTTATTTATATATACATATAGTTTTGGAGTAACAATGACGTTGTGAACACATAGTAACCTGGATTACTGTGCAATGAACTGTGACACGGAATGGGCAAAACCCTTCACAATTACGATTTACTCTCCTTTCATCTTTACCACAAAATCAGAGAAGAAGCAGAAACTAATACTAGCAGTGGATTTGTCATATATGCTGCGGTTACTACAAGAACCTAGACCAAGCCATAATTTAGAAAGTGAAAATCAAATAGTCAGTCAAATCTGACAAAGAGAAGAGTGGGGTTTGGTCACCTCTGGAAAAGTTAAGGGTAGTAAGTTTTAAAGCCTATGGGTTACTAAAGATGTCTCAGATTTTTTTCTCGTCTATAGCATTAAAAATGTTCCATTTTCCAATGTCATAACATCAGGACTGATGGTCTTTCAAAAGCAGGGTTGAAGGAAAGCGAGAATGTAAACCTACGACACTGCCTTTCCTAATCACAGATTCTTGTCAAGGAGAGCTTGTTCCTTCCTTTACCCACTGTTGGAAATGCTGGTATGAGGGACATGTCCTGTGTTTTGGACCATGTGAATGTCAGATTAATGCTATGTTTTGTTTTAATTAATACCTGGAACAGTAAGCTCTTTTCCTTCAATCCATCAACCAGCATTGAACCTCCCAGCCTCATTGAAGAGTAATTTCCCTACGCTACTTTTTGATCTTCAGGGCATGCTTCTAAGTCTATTTACACAAAAAAATGTTTGGGGAATGACTGAGATTATGGAGCTTTGTGGTGTTTGATGTGCCCTCTTCATATCGCTTTGCTTACCCTGTGAATCAGATCTGACACATTGCAGGGTATTCACTCTACCTTCTCTTACAGCCAAAATTAATGCAACTCAGAGGACAAAAGTGAGGATCCTAACTCAATGGGGAAATGCTTGCGGATGCTGCCATACCATGTGAATGTCCTTCACAGATCGAATCCTCATGACCATTTTTTTCCCTGACATAATGCATGTTTACACTGTAAGATCTCTGGAGTAGACACTGTCTTACCCTGCTTAATCGTTGCATCTTTAATAAAAGTCCGTGGTCATATTTGAACAGCCACCATGAAGTGTGAAACTAACCTCAGAGTAGGCCTCTTTACAGTCTATCTTGGCACTATCCGACCATTCACCTAAACACAGGACAAACATCCAAGGTTATTTTTCCGTTTTGCTAGGCATCTTGCCTATGTCTAAACATGCAAGCTGGATCCTTCCGGTTTATTGTATTGATCCTTCCTGCTCCTTTTATAAGACTGCATCTGCAGTTGCAAAGGTATTATTGTACTTTTTTTGAATATGTGTAATAGATTTCATTCTAGGAAAGCAATACTTTTCAAGCATTATATTCTTTTGATTTCTTTTTTTCCTTAGGTTTTCTTTCCAAACAGTGGCTGACAGTTCCTCAGATTTACTCTGTGGCTGCTGCTTCCAGACAGTACTCACACAACTTATCTTTAGATACTTTGTTTATGTGTCAGAGATAAGGCTCTGGTCTCCTTATACAGTCAACGGAAAGAAGTGTGCATATTCAGTGTAGAGATTATATATAAGCCCTAAACTGATGTTATGAAAAACGTCCTAGGTGACCTGAGACAGGCCTCTATCACAAGTGGACTATAAAATATGTCAAATTTTCCGTTTAGTCTAGGTACCCAATTTCTTTGTTTATAATCTAATCTCCTTTCCTTAATTTCATCTATCACCATTTTCTTTGTACTCATATTGCTTTTTACTGTGCTATCTTTTAGTTGCTGTGATCGTGTTAACATTTTAAATTCTTCCTCATTGGCTGATTGTTTTCTATCTATTTTTAAACAGTCATGATCAACCTTGACTTGAAAAAAAACCTATGGTAAATCTCATTATATAATATGTTATTTTCTGATGTCTGTGTCCTCTTTCCTTTTCTTTTTTCTCCCCCTTTTTTTTCTTTAAGGTTATTAGAGCATTCTGTAGTACACAAATCAAATTTGACTTACTTCCTGTTACTGTAATTGGCTTGACCCTTTCTTTCCACTTGGAGATCATACAAACTGTAAAAGCAAAGTGGCATTGTGCAAAGTTTAAAATATCTGGGTTTTTTAATCTTTAATTCACATAGTTTTATTAATTTTACTCAGCTATCTGCAGCTTTGATACTGCTGCCCCCAGCACCTTTTCTGAATAGTTGCCAGCTGTCTATAGACTCTGTTGTCTGGCGTTACATTGCTTGGCCCCAATCCTGAAAAATTTATACACTTGAGTAATTTTACGCATGAGAGCAGGCCCATTGACTATTGATGCATAACGTTATTCAGGAGTGGAAGCATTTGCAGGGCTTGGATAATTGTTTTGATTTTACTGGTCAATCGTTGCAAAGTATTTGTAATGGGATTTTTTACCCAGTTCTAGATTTTTTTTTTTTCCTTCTCAGTGTCTACAAACTGTTGTAAGTTTTGTTATGGCTTATTGAGTATACATAGAGTTTTTTTAAATGTTACAGTGCAGATGGGTGAATCAATAGCAGTTGATTCTCGTAGCCCATTCCCATGATAAGGAATCAGCTATCAGGTCAAACTTTGGAGACTTTTATCACAACATCCATAACAAACCATACAAGTATATATGTGTCTGTGATAGATTTATTAATTTAAAAGATTTCCAGCTTTTTGTTAATTTACTACATGCTTCCAATGCCTTCTGACTGCCTCATTACCGGAATAGTCTTCTTGCTTAACTCTCTAGCTACAGGGGATCAAGAGTATGTAGCCCAACAAATATTACAGAGAAATTACTATATAGTTATTTTTCTGTCTCTATGCGTATCTTTTTACTACTGCTACTAGTATCTAGCAGCTGAACCTTCACATCCTTTATCTGATTTAAACAAGACACAACAAAATGTACAAGGACCTGAATCTCTCGCTGCTGTGAGTCCCCAGGCTTCTCCTGAGTCAACAAAGCAATGTCACTTTTTACTGGTGGAGAAACTGGTTGAATACATATGAAAGCCAGAATACTACTCTCTGTCTGGTGTTCAATATTGATTTCAAATCCTTTTCCTTTTGCATTCCTTAAATACCATACATTCTCTTCACATCCTTAATACAGTGCTCCTGATTAAACTGTAATCTTTAAAACTTCTTTTGGGCCACTGTTTTTACCCTTTGAAGGACATCATGTCAATCTTATCCTTAAGCAGATCTCAGTAATATATAGTATTCCCTTTGGAATTTTACCCCGGTATTGTCCATTTCTTTCCAAAAGCTCAAGTTTGAGAATAAGCAGTCTACATATCTAGACAAAATAGAAACAAAGCTTTAGGTGATAAAACCTACGCAATGTAAGCTTCTGCAGTTTATGCTACATCTGAGATTTCTGTCAACTGTATTTTCCTTAGATGTTTAAGAGGCGTACATATTACAAAAAATCTGCTGATTTCACAGATGTATTTATTGCCCCTTGTGGAATCTGAAAAAAGGAAGAATTTTTTTCAAATGTACATTCAGCTTTACTTGCAGTGTCACAGTGTGACTAAACACTGATGCTTAACACATTTGTCCATAAGCTTGTTTTTAAGTACGTGACTGGCTTTACTAATTTCCATGCTGAAGAAGAGCCTTCAAGCAACATATTTTAATGCCAGAATCATTTCAGATTCTCAAATGTATGATTTCAGAGTATTCTTAGCACTCTATTTTGAGTGGTAGTCACCAAACTTTTGTAGTGGTATTGAGCACACACAAAAATTATTGTCGTGGAAGTGGTGAATATTGGGTAATACAACATAGAAATCCTATTGCAGGTTATATGGGTAATGTCTTGGCATATTGATTTATTAGCTACGAAACACAGATCTGAACAGGTCCTTATCTACCTTTTTGATGTATTTATCAGAAAGCATTATAAATTATGCAGTTACTGAAGTTTTGTAATGGAATTACATATTTATGTTGTATCTTTTAAATACTGTAGGTATGGTTTGTGATTTAAGTTATAAAAATTAAGTAGAACTGTATTTTAGGTAACTCCATGGAGATTAAGAAAAGTCGTCTTCTTTCAGACACCAGTGGAGTTTGCTGACTGGGTCTAGACTGTCTTACTTCTGGTCCTCCCACTCAGATTTCTAGGGCCAGGGTAGTCCACTATTACAAAAGAAGGTCTATGAGCCTTCTGTAAACAAACATTGTTCTTGCAGATGCCACTCCTGTACAAGTGAGAGAGAGGGTAAGTGAAGAGTTAATAGAAGTATGTTACAAAAATTATATGTAGGACTGTGGTCTTGACGAGCATGAAAAGGAATTGAGAGTTTTAAGAAAGCTGATTCATGGATGCTGCGTAAAATATCCCTGTAATCCTTTGCATATTCATTCATTTCCTCACTATTATTTTCTCTTACATACCAGAATGTGATACAGGGGTAGTTTAAGGACCTAGAAGCTCAGCTGTGAAGTTTTAGAATTAAGTTATCAAGTTAGGAGATTAAAATAACTTGCTTAATTAGAAATACCTAGGTAGTTGACTTTTTATCTTTCTCTGATGTTTTTGCCTACAAGTGTGTTGCTACTTCTTGTCACAAAAGTTTCGGGAAAGGTTGTTTTAGTTTAGCTGATTTTTTTGGATCAAGCTTGTTTTCACAAGGGGTGGGGTTTTTTTTTTTCCTGATAGTATTGACGTTTTTTCGGAAGTACTGTTGACTCATCCTGAGAACCAAGAGTACAGTTTAAGGGAAAAATAGTTGACCTACTCTTTTATTTATCAAACAGAATTTGTCTGCTTCTGTAAGTTGTATATACTTACTGATGTTTTGTTTCACACAGGAAATAATTTTTGCTATGATGAAGAGCAGCACAAGTTGTTTCCAGTTGTTGAAGTCAGTGAGGTTACCCTTTCACGGTATCCTGCTCATGTTTCCTTATTTCTATTATTCGGACAGGCTTTTCCTCTTTGTCTTCCGAGATTTCATTAAGTACATTTATCAGTTTCATCAGTGAGGTGACTCAAATGCTTCTAGTATTTCTGCTGTGATTTTATGTCCTGCTGCTCTGTTGTTCTTCAGCTTCTTGGTTGTGACTTGTTCCGAAATCCTGTGGGGTGGGATAGTTGTGTGGTTTCAAATATTACACATAAAACTGTGGTTGAGATAAAGAGATGCTGTGATTTATGTTAAAGAATCTCCTCATTTCTTCTGTTCCAGCAATGAGAATCTTACTTTTCTTTTGATTGTCCCTTTTTAAAAATTGCTTGCTCAATAGTACTATACAGTTTCACAGTATATCATGGCATGCCGTGTATTCTATAGCTCTTTAAATGTTCTTTTCTCATATGAGGCAGTATATTTCCATTCTTGCTGTGAGTATAGTGATATTCAGTTGTGACAGCTGAACTGAATCACATTGCGTTGGTGCACTTCCCTTTTTTCTCTCATTTCAGCTTCCTTCACCTGATACACTGGCATAAATTTATTCTTAGGGCCAGGCTGGAATTCCTCTTACTACCCTTTTGTTTTCAGTTTTGTACTGTTGATCTTTGTCACTTCCTAATCAGAGGACATCTTTCTTTGTTTGATTTTTAATTTGGCAGAGCAATGGTTGTAGTCACTACTGACACCTGCTGCCTGGCATGCTGTTGCATCTTAGACAAGACCTGTCTTCAGATGATGCAGTTGTGGTCAAATTTTTCTGTTCCTAGCCGAAAAAAATTGACTTTTTCTGTGAGAATTTTGGAGAACAGTATATCAGACACCAACTGTTATTTGGCAACTCATCATTTTGGTTGATGATTCCTCAGCCTAGTTTTCCCTTTGCACTGTCTTTTCCGTGCTTCTTTCATTGTAATTCAATATTGAAGTCATCCATCAGAAGGAAATGAGCTGTATTCTGGTATTCTGTCAGTAACAGCTTGGAGGCAGCTGCAGAATCATTTTTGCCTTCAGTGCTCTCTTCCTGTGCTGGAACGTAACACTATTCGACTTGACTTTGTTTAGGATTATGGTTTGGAATCTGATGTATGTGGCACACTGCTCTATAGATTTCCAAGTGCTTAAAGGCTTTTTTGCTGTCTGTTTTAATAATTACTACTCCTAGTTTCTCATCATCCCTGCTCTCTTCATTAGTGAAGTGTTTATTCTTTCATTCAATACACTTTATGTGTCTACTGTAAAATGCATTTCCTGCAGTCACTCTAGATGTCCAGACTAATAGAATAGTGTGGCTTGTACCTACTCTGCTTAACTCCAGTCCCACCTAGAACAGACTGGCCACATCAACACTAAACAGCACTTCATCATGGGTCTCCTCTGAGCCTCATGTAGTTTCCCTTGTAGCCTTAAGATGTAATCTATATTTTTGGGGGTGTATTTCAGTTCAAAAGGCACTAAGTAATGTGAGAGTTGTGCAGTAAATCATGTGTTAGCTGAGATTATAGGTGTGCCCAAAGCACAGCATGGAAGTATGCGTCAGTCGTTGAGAGTGCAAAGCTCCTTAGGAGAGCAACAGAAGATACCAAACCAGATGCAGTCTCACCCCTGATATCCATTGAAATTACTACTGCAGAAATCCCCAGAACTACACTGGAATTTTTGTTTTGGAGGGATGGTCAATCAGCCTTGGCTAACAGTCAAACACCCACCCAGCTGCCTGATTATTCCCACAATTCACTGGGATGGAGGGAAGGAGAAAATAGCGACAACAGGAACAAGAAAGCTCAAGGGTCAAGAGTCAGGCAGGGAGATCACTTACCAATTAGAGTCATGGGAAAAACAGACCTGACTTGGGACAATTAACTTATTTTATAGCCAATTAAAGTAAAAATGCAACCATTAATTTGAGTAGTGGGAATCATCAAGATAAACGTTAAAACAACGCATTTCCCAAGCTCAACTCACTTTTTCACTCCTGACTCCGCTTCCCAAGAGGCACGGGGAGGGTGTTCAGTAAGTAAGAGTTACTCTCCCATACTCCTTCCTCCTGACACTTTCCCCTGCTCTGGTAGGCTCTCCCCACAGGCTGTGATTTTCATGATATTCCTGACTTCAGGAGCATCCATCTGCTACAGTGTTGTGTCTTCCACAGGCTGCAGGCTCTGCTAGAACACAGAGTAGATCCAAGAAGGATACTCTAGGATATCTAAAGTGACACTACACACCTGTGCTTAGGCAATGCAATTGAGCCCATCTTCCATGCAAACAGAGGGAGATCTTTGAGGATCTCCAGAAGTAAAACTTCCCCACTCTGCTTACATAAATTTAACTTGATGAGCATAAGTAATTGAGTAGCACATGATTGCTTAGAAAGTAAAATCGTTGTATGACTTACCTCTTTTCTGGAAGTGTAGACAATCACACTTCTGATATACAGCAGCTTTAATCAGACAGAAAGCAATATGTGATCACATTAGGACATTATTTGAGCATGTACTTGCCAAAATTATTGTTAGATGTTCCAGAAATCATCTATATACTATTACCTTTTCTCATTTCTTTTTATAGTATATCAGATGATCCGTGGTATCTGGTCTCTAGGACAAACTACATCTCTCAGTCTCCAGCTTCCATTATCTTGTTCCTGACAGAAGTATGGGAGCAGGACAGAATATCCTTTTCAGGAAAGTTCAGGGAGAAAGTTTTTTTTGCATCTTCTATATGCACCAGTTTTGAACTTCTAATTGCAGCAAGCACAACGTCTATGTTTTCAGGAATCACCACGGAGAGCATAATCCAACCTCCAGATTAAGATGCCTAAATGAAGACATCAAGAAGTGAGATGCTGTATGGTATCTAAGACATCGGCATGGCAAATCTGACATGTGACTGTGTCCCTCTAGAGAGGCAGAAGGCTACGGCAGGTGGGATACCCTGTTGCAGCTCAAATAATTCTATACACCTGTGTTTCTACAGCTGAATTCTGTTCTCTATCTCTGCTGACTGTAATGGAAATTTAGGTAATTTAATTGTTCAATTTACAGATCCGGTCCCATGTTATGTGGACTAGTATGTTCTAGACACTGGCTTGCAGATATGATACAAGATCTGTGGGAAACACACGACCTCCCAATGCAGAAGCGGAAGGCCATGAGAGGTAAACCATAGCATTTAAAATGACACTGCCCATGTGTGTCCAAGTTACTGCTGCGCTCCCTTCTTGCGCATATAGTTACCTACAAACAGATGTGTGTATTTAAGTGTCTTCATCTCAGACTGCATCCTACCATTGCAGACAGGAAGAGAAAGGTTAGAAAATGATTTGAAATTGCTTTCAAGTGTTATTTCCATGCCATCTCCAAATTTTCAAGGCGACAGGTCAGCCACCAGTGCCAGGTATCTCTGTTGATTCATTAAAGGCAGTATCAACAGTAATTGCTACTCAAAACTATGAATAGGCTTTTGCTGAAGAAGCTGTATAGCTGCTTCACATTAATATGGAAGTTAACATGAAAAATTTAGAATGCTTAGCTAAAATCTGCAATGACTTTTTACCTTTATTATTATCATTTTTACATAGCGACAAGTACACTATACAGTGCATGAAGAGTTTAAGTGTTTTCTCATACAGCAACTTTTAGAGTATAATTGATTCTAAAGAAATAAACAATCTGGAAGTATATGTAATACAGCTTTTAAGCACTTGATTATATAA
>Ga0181612_178391_pt1 | contig 16213 bp, 3 predicted proteins | sample HoacroProtozoa21_FD_119630 | JGI IMG/M metagenome (GOLD analysis project Ga0181612, IMG submission 119630) | Hoatzin crop microbial communities from Cojedes, Venezuel. Combined Assembly of Gp0051906, Gp0051904, Gp0051908
ATTTTACAATATTATTCTTTCTTATTTCAAATTTACCATTGAATCTATTTTACTGTTATGCTATGATAAATACGAGTTGAGCCAAAATGCACTTTGCTTGTCCTGTATCACTCCCATCGTATTAAGTGGACCAGGGAGACATTTCAAATTTTGTCCAGTTAAAGCAAGCAGAACTAAAACACCTTATCTAACAGCACTGCACGTCTAATTATTCTACTGCTTATATTACTGTTGACACTTCAATGACTACCATGAATAGGAGAAAACTTCTTGGGACATGTCATCAAACATAGGCTTGATTTGCCCTATAATTTGGATCTGGAGGCACATGGCATACCTAGGACTAAGCATTTCCATTTTTGCATCCTCTACTCCAAAGAAGGGAAATGAAAAACTAAGTTGATCTAAATATTTTAGAACTGTTTTTCAGGCCTTTCTGAGGAAGCTTCCAGGAGCCATAAGGTCATAGGAAAGGTGTTCCAAGTGGTTTACAACTCCTAAATCTTCAGCACCATCTCACAGCTGAAAAGTATTCCTAGCATTTACAGGGGAGATAAAACGTAATGGCGTGAGTCCTAATGTGACAGTAAACCAGGGCAGGAGATAAAATATCAACTGGACTTTGCTAATCTTGTAATTACAATACTATTAAAATAATTAACTTTCTACTTCATAGTGCTGATGTGAAGTATTTAATTTAGAGCAAGAAAACCAAACACAGCAAACAGAAGAAATATTAATTTACTTTGAACATTATCTTTGCCAGATCTACATTGGAGATAAAAAGGCTTGGAAATGATTATGCAGTCTCCAGGTTATTTTTCTTTGGTGTTTTCCTTTAAAATTGCTAAAAACAAGATTTATTTACAGTAGTTTAGGAGCCTAAATATGAAAGTACTTCTTGGACAAACTGTGTTTCGAGATACTCTCTTAAAAATTTGTGTTTGCTTTCAGAGGGTTCACAGGGAAGTGGAGCTTTTTCATCATGTCCTGAACATTGTTTTATTGGTATGCAATTTGAAACGTAATGGTATACTAGTTTTTAATTACGAATGGATACAATAATTGAAGATTCTAAAATAAATACCATCAATAATAATAACAAGGTAACTGAGTCTAGATTACAAACTTGTAAAAAACCTTGAATTAGTATTTGGTTTTCTGCAAATATATGTTGTTCAAATTATGTCCTCGTATTCATATTTAGAAGACAAAATATTTCTAAAAGTGTTTAATCAAACCACCTCACTTTAGGAGAAGAACCACCTAAAATAGATATTTTTAGACAGCAAATGCCAAAGCCTGGTATCATAGATGAAACAGTGACGAATCCCAAAAAATTTTCCTTCCTCCTTCAAAAATTCTGTCAGCATAATTTACAACACTTACACGTTCAAAATGCATGCTATATTGCCATTGTCTGTATAATAAGACTTCACTTATCAGAATCACAGTCCTTATGCTTCTGTCTCAGATGCTCTTTAATATTGTTCATGCTAATGTAAACACTATGACATAATGCCAAATTAAGCAACGATGTACTGAGTTTATTTCCAGTTTTGTAAGATGATATCAATCTTCTGAAACTCATTCTTTACCAGAGACTGCTGGAATAACAAATAATTTTATAAGCATGTAAACAAGAAGTCTCTTTACAAATTTAGACAATACTGCAAAGATGTTGCTGCGTAACAATACAGTATCTCAGCTTCTGCTATAATGGTGCTAACTGAAAATTTAAATTTCTGGAAAAGAATTAGCTCAGTAATATGTTTTAAAATATTCCTATATTCTCACCCTCAGTAATCCACTCTATTTAAACCTATACAGAAAAATTATGGACAAACATGAAATGACCATTTTCCATCCCATTTGTTTCACTTCTTTTTACATCTGAACTCTTCTTTACACTTCTGCTGTTTGCTGTACTGATTTATTGAGTCACAAGTGACAACATTGTCCAGGTTACAGCTGAAGTAACACAAACAGCAATAAATCCATGAGATAGCCAGAAGATAAAACATGTGAGGAAGCGACAGTCTGAGACCGCTTCTGGACAACTTGCCTATAAGACCAAACCATTAAATCCAACTTTACACATGTGGCATATTTGTTCTTCTGTCCGTAAGAATGATCAAACCTTGTCCATGAAAAAAGATTTTGCCAAGTAAGACCAGAAGTGCTATTATAGTCAAAGTTCTACAAAAAAGAAAATGCAACTCACATATGTTATTGACATTATATGACATTAGCCTGAGCAAAGTATTTATCAGATTGCATTTACTTTCCTCTCTTAAAAAACATAGAGAGATGAATTTGCCATTTTCTTCTACAAATGAAGAATTAACATGCCCTAAAAATGTTCTTTCATCTTAAAGCAATTTTTAAAAGTATTTTTAGCGACAAGCAGAATGGACCCATCTGTACATACTGTTAGAGGTATATCCTTCCTTTGTATTCTCAGGAAGTTCTCAGAAATCTTTGCACTGTGAGGGACTTGGTCTGAGAAAACCAGGTAGCGCTGACTAGCTTTATGATCATTTTCCCTGGTTTTTCATATACACTGCCTATAGGCCAAAAAAAAAGGCAAAGCAATTGCATTAATTTTTTGTTCCTACAAGTAGACATTGACAGAGATTTGGGAGGTTTGCAGCATTACTGATTCTGTAATTCTATTCCCCGCTGGCAGAGATCTTCATGTACCTCTGGGAGGTGTTCCTTTAATGCTAACTTAAATGTTAAAATAACTAACAAAATAAAACAAATTTAGTTCTACATTACATTCAAGTTTTTGGATGATGACAGAAGCAAACAGCAGAATCTAGACTGCATGTAATCTAAAATAAAAGAAAACTGAATTAGCTAAATATTTTATCATGTTAGTTGAAAGCTTAAGACAGTTATTTGCAGGTCCTGTTTCTCGTTTCTGTCATTTGCAGTAATGTCTGGAAAAATGTAGAAAAACTGTTTGAATATTTTTTGCTTTGTTTTATTTTTTTTCTCGCTACAGTTTAAAACCACGTAACCCCAGGAGTTTGGCCTTTGAGTTTTGGCTGTGTTTGATGAGAAATCCAGGTAAATTGATGAACTAATTATTTGTATTTTTTGTAGTTTTGTGAAAAAAGATTAAGAATACTGGTCTGCTTTACAGAGAGAGAAAAGAGAAGCCATTTAGGGAGGACACACAACATGGCCATTGTATGCAATCTGTTCCCCTTCTACTCCTTAGCATTCATGTTGAATTAAGAACATAAAAGGTACATGCTTACCTGCTTCCGCTCTTACCCATCCATGTCTAATTCTGCTTTGATCTACTGATGGTGTCAACTCTGCAACCTGCTGTGGCCACTAATTCCACAGGTTTACTGCCCACTGAGAAAAAACACCGTTTTTTGTCCCATTTAATCATGTCTCCTAGTAGCTTCAGTGATTGCCCTCTTGATTAAGTTCTGTGAAATTTGGTGAAAAACAGTTCTGCATTTACCACTTTCCTGGTTTTGTAAATCCTGATAGTAACCTCTCTCAACTTTCTTTTTCTGAACTAAACGTTTCCCCAAAATGCTTTAAGCAAGCCAGTCCAGAAAGAGTGTTAAACTAGGACACTTTTGCCCCCCAAAATACATATAATTGGTAGGAATACAGATTCATTTTTTTTTTAAAGTTGAGAAGATAGTTTTGCTATTGCAATGACGTAGTATCTAAAGATTTTAAACGAAAAAGTTTAATTCAACATTTCCAAACTCAAATCTTCTGAAACTACAGAAGCAAAAGAAAATTAGCCAGGAGAGATAAACAGTTCTGTTTTTTGTAATTTAATTTTGTTTAATTGAAGGCTAGACATACCTTGTGGCTCACGGGTCCGCAGAAACTTCCAGACCAGTCAGGTTTTTACCAAGCTGGAGTGTTTTACAATGCTCCCTACAATCCTGGTTCCGGGATGCAGCATGAGTGTGGGGCTCTTTCATATCTGATCATTCCTTCAGACTTTTAATTTATGTCTGCATTTGATTTGTCTACTGCATTTACTCTGGTCAATTTTCCTTTGTTTGATTTTGTCTTTCTTTCCCCTTTCATTTCAATTCTCTGCAATGTCTCCTCAAAAATCCTTATACTGAATCTTCTTTTTACATCAGAATGCATTTGAAATTTATCAGCATGAGTAGTTAGCATCGTTAAAAAAATTAGTAATGCACAAGAAGCTGATGACAACTCTATGAGTACACATCCTTTATAGGTTACTAAGTTTCATTTGGATCTCTAGCAGATAGGTACGTTCTCTTTGGAAAAAAATGAAACTACAGAGGACTAAAATCCATGAAACCAGGTAAGACAAGATGTCTCTGAGACATTCAGCTGGAATGCATCAGAGTTTGTACCTGAAGAAAGGAATATGATGTCGCTTATTGGAATTGATCTCTATCTCTCCTGACGGTTCAACTGGGACATACCATCCTCCTTTCAGTTAGGATACGCATCTGCCACATGAGAGTTGTTACAGTGCTTATTAGAAAGTAATCAAGATTTAGGAGAGAATCCCAACAATGCACAACTGATAAAAACAAAAAAAGACCTGAAACAAGCCTAAGGACCAAAAAGAAAACCAAGACAAAACAGCAAGGAAGGATAAGAGAAAATCATTATCCTCGCCTCCTACTTGCTGCTGTGACCAGGCTGCTAGATGATCAGTAATAAAACGGCTGAAGTCAGTCCCCAGGGTTATTTTTTAGCCAAGGAGAAAAATACGGATTATAATTCTCTGGCAGCTTTCAGCCTCCATTTCTTTAATATAGATAGAGAAACACCATATGTTTTGTTCTAAGATTGAACTGAACATTTTTGCTTTGGATTCAAATTTTTTTTCGTCACCAATATAAAACTTAATTAATCATAAAAGCTCTATTAATCACCCATTCAAACTGTTGCTCTAGGACTGAGCTAGAATATCCGTAGCTGAATTTTATTTTGTTTTTAAATTCATAATAAAAAAATAACTTTTTCCTCTAAAAGATCTGTTTGAAACATAAAATGTGAGGAATCCTATGGTGCATGATATTCAGGAGCTCTAATTTGATGTTCATGACTACTCCAATTTCGTAATTTATGACTCTGATTTATACATTGTGACTTAATTACAGTGTCCACTACCACTCAACAAGAAAATCTATAAAGCCTAATAGTTTCATATTATGTGCTACATCTGAACAGACTCTTCTACTTCTGAATAGAATGAATATGTACTATCATGAGAAAAGGGTAAATTGTCCTTAAACTGTTCAAGAAATGAAACCATTAGGAAAAGCAATGCTGAATCTTCTCTGTTGCATGTTATTTTATTTTTTTATTTAATACGGAATGACTCTTTTCTAGAACTAGATGTATCTTCTCTCATATAGTTATTAAATGTTTGATGCTGGTCCAATCATTTTTCCTTATTTTAATCTATGTGTCAGTATGGTGGCTGCCCAGCTATCTTATTTTTAGCTAATTTTTATGGCTTTGGTTTACTCTCTGAGGATGCCATTTTAAACAAACATCCATTTGCTATTTTTATGGAGAGAGAGCTTTACTGTTCTTACTGACTCAGGTATTTCATAACAAAGGCAATACAGATTATATCTAAGATACTGTATTTATGGGAAACGGTGTAGTTCAAACACCTGATTTCATCCATTTGGTCTCCAATCAATTCCTTGGAAAAGCATTATTTGTAATCATAAAACCGTAGACATTTATGGAACCATTTGGGAGATTTTAAAGAACTCTGGGCTGGTGATTCCAGTTACTGCTTAGATTAAAAAGACTGCAAACTATTTGTGTGCATTCGTGTGCAAGCATAGTGACTACTGAATGCTTTTAGACTCAGATGCCTGGAGAGAGAAGGCTTGTTTTCATTCTGTTGACAGAGGTAGAGTTAGTAGACCAACAGGCAGTCATCAGACTTTCTGCCAATATTACTAAACTCTGGCTTTAAGGTAACTTTTCTCTGAATGGAAGGATAGTTCAGTCTTCATGCCAGTTAACTTCTCCCTGGAACTGCCAAAAACCTGGACAATTAATGCCAGTTATGATGATATTTCTGATATGGACAATATTCCATTGGGAGTTGGATTGAGTCCATTATAATCATTTAATGAAGAAAAATGAACAGGTGGTGGAAAGTTTTAGTCATGCCAGTTTGTGTTGATCTTTAACCAAGAACTTAATTGTCTTTTAATCCATTACCATTCACTTAAGCTATCCTTTGGGAAAAGATTTTGTTGCTGCCTCAACAGTGAAGAAGTATCATCTAAGTAGGTGGAAGATATTTTCCCCACGTGGTAGAGAAAAAATGTTACCTAGATATTTTCTAGCAGTAAGACTATCAGCTACATATATAGGGTATAATATTTATTATGATACATATTTTTACTTTATAGTGTACCAGTATTGATATTTTGGATTTGCCTAATCACATTTAATTATACTTTATGAAACTTATATTTCATCACTTTTGTTTTTGGTGTGGATTATCCTGGAAGAATATTATTTTGTTCTGAGAACATAAATTTATAATACGTATTTTGATGGTGCAAGCAGCTGTCATTATTTGAAAGTACCAATGTTACAACATAGAGAAGGTAAGACACTATGAAATATTTAAAGAAGGACAGTAAAGAACAAGGTTACTGTTTTATAATTGCAATTTAACCTAAATGATTGCTTTCTCTTTGTCACTTTCAATGTTTGCATTCACTGTATATGCAATAAAGTCTTCTTTAGTTTTGTCAGGTTTAAGTAGAATAAAGAAATAACATACATTTGACATTTTTAATAGGAAGAGATGAAATCAATAGAAATAAAAATAATTTGTGCAGTATAGCACAAGTTATTGCATCAGCTTCATCAATAAAATAGGATGTCTTTATATATGACCATCATTTTACTTTATTAAATCTATATCCATGATCTAAAGCTCTATTGAATCATTGCAATGGTCATGCATATTTCACATGCTTAAAAATGAAATTCAGCTTCACTAAGTCTCAACTAAGCATCCACACTGCTAATATAATTGCAAACTTTATTTGCTTGCATGTCACTTACACAGCATTTAAACAAGGAGAGAGAAAAAATGTAAGGACTATGTGGAAGCCCTCTTACCTTAAACAACCAATATGGAGCAAAAGTATACTTGTAAGAACAGTAAATATCAGTATATTGTAATGGGTAAGGAAATGAGTGATATTATTTACCTTTTCAAAAAATACATCAGTTCCAGACTGAAGGTGAGTGAGGGAGACGTCAAAGAAATAACATACTGTCATCTTTCTTAAACATACAGCAATACATGAAGTACTTTATAAAAATTCTTGATGCACTACAACACTCAAACTGCATAGGTGCATTTATAGCTGACTCAACATTAAGTTAATTAAGGCAATTTGTTCATTTTCCTGCCATCAGTATGAAATCCTATGACGATACAATGCTGCCACAGTAATAAAGCAACTAAGGTAGTATATTTTATAACCATTAAAAAATGTCTTTAGTAAGATCTGTATTGGGGCAGTATTTGCTAGAACAATAATGCAAGATTTGCTGCTTGGGATACAAGATTAGTAATGACAAATTCATTTGTAAAAATCTCACTATTTTTCAACGTAAATGCTTGGTAGACTTTCCCCTCTTCTCATGTTCTTCCCTTTTTTTTTTTTATTTTCAAATAGTGGACTTATTTCTTATTTTTTGTTTCATCAATTTTTGGTTTTTTTACAATTTATAGTTATAGCACTGTACATTATTTTAAAACAAGAAGAATAAGTTTGGAAGGAAGTGTGTTAGTAGTGAGAATACTGACTTCAGAATAGTAAGACTCAGGTTAGAGTATTTATTCCATAACATTCATCTCATATGTCTTCTTTAAAATACAAGTTTTCTGCTATCACTTGACTACCTGAAAGCTTAAAAAGTAACGTAAGTAATATTCAGGTTCCCAGCAACTCTACTTATAGGTGTCTATAAGGCATTTAATCTATAATTTGCATTTGAAGTATTCATTTTCCTCATCTATTTTTTCTGCCTTCTCTTTTTCTTTACCAAACTCTTAAAAAACTATAAATGAGACCACCAATGTATTCAGCCTCCTTCTCCTTCCCTTCTGCTCCAGCCTTTTGTTGTATATGCATACATAATAGGCATTGTAGATTTTGAAATGCTGATTCTGATTCATAGAGCTGATATTTTCCTGACTTCCAATGCTTTTGAATTTAACTGTGCTACCGATAAGAAATGGAGACAAGCAGAATTGGGTCTCTCTGCCGTGTGAAATGCTTTCCTGATTCCAGCAGACGGGGATATCTCCAAACTGTGCAGAGATGACTCTGTCTGATGAAGTCTCACCACTCTTCTGTGATTTTCAGGTAACTCAGATAATGAGAGAAGGTAGGTAACTAAATTCCATATCATATGGCATATGCATAAAATTTTAGTATATATGGATTCTTAATTCTGATGTTCCTAATCTTACTGGTTCCACATCTCAAACTTCATGCTGCATTGATGTAAAGGTCTATAACCCTTCTCCATGCCTAAACAATACACTTTTCTTTTTTTAAAATATCATTTTAGCATTTTTATTCAGATATTATTCTCTCCTTTTTTTCTCCGTCCCCTCTTGCTGTGGATATAAGAGGCAAATATATGAATATCTTGAGCTAAGAAGTTACGTATTTGTAAATAAAATAACAGACTACAATTTAACTTTAAATTGTGTAGTACTTGTGTTACCCAACATCTCTCAGTATCTCTCTGGCTCAACATATATATAATTGCTCTTACGAAAGTGAAACTCCCTTTACAGGAATAAGAGAGTGTTCCTCACCCTTGAACAGGCTATGCAGCCAGACTTCTGATGTGCCTGTGAATATAGGCTCCCTCAGAATTAGGAAAAGTTGAATCCCTAAATTTCAAATTGAGTTAAAACCCACATCCCACATAATTCTGCCTGCTACTGTAGAGCAAACATCAGGCATTTATTCCTCCTCTTCTACTTTCAGGGTTACAGTTTTCATAAATCATTGGAAATTTTTCTTAGCAGAACTCCTTTTAGAAAGGAAAAAAATTTGATAAACACTGAAAGGATCAGCTAGATGTCTGATCTGTTATTCATTTACTCACTTCCCATTAATTACACCTTTATTTCCCCAAGCCACATAGTAGTTACAAGTATAAATTTAGAATTCAGGTAGTCACCTTTTCCATTAGTTTTCAGATCTTTTATTCTTGTAGACTCATCAGATCTAAACAAACAGTAAAATTACCACATATTTCATAAATAAGCTGCTTGTATTCAGACAAGTGTTAAACAAGTTTCTGCTACTTAAGGAGGTAGTTCCAAATAGTTAAATAATCTCAAATATATACATCATCCAGTATAATGTTTGGAATAAAATAAGGATGAAAAAATCTCACTGAAGTAAGCAGAAGAGTGCAGGAAAGGTTCTGGGACCTTGCTCATCATGAGTAAAAAAGGAGAGCAGTGTGACAGCCTTGTAGGCTAGCAAAGTTAATGCCCTTGCTTTCTTAAACTTTTTTAATCAAATTTCAAGTACACTATGTCAAATTTTGCCCTCACATGCATCGCTGAGCTCAACAGGAGACTTCCTTATGCTTCCAAGGGCAAAATTTGTCCTATACTACTTTTTGAAATGTTTAAATTTATGAATTTACTCATATTTACTTCACTTTCATTAAAACAGACATTTTATTTTTGAACATTCAACTGTTTCTATCGTTAATCATTCATAATTTATTGTGATCCCCTAAATTTACATTATCAGTTTTGTCAATAGCTGTAAAATTAACAGCTTTCATTTAGCAACAAGTGCAATAAAACACTTTCATGTCTTCTAAATGATTTTTTTTTTCAAATCTCATTTCCTCCACAGAATATTTTCATATGCAACACTTAACTTGCTTACAGTTCTTGAATGATCACTCACTTTAGTATTTTGAAAGGACCACTTAATCAAAGTATATCAATATGTCTTTTTGATCATATGAAGGAAGCTGTTTCCAGATGGAAAAGCTTACAAGTTCTTTTCTTTGAACTGACAGTGTCATTCAAAGACAATTTTTAGGACAAAAGTGTAATAAATACCAAATTTGCATGTTTCCAAACAAACAGTGATGTCTACTCTCTGTGGAACAAATGTGTAACAGAATATACATTTAAAATATAATGAGTATTTCTTTATTTATATGCCTTGACATGTACACTTGATACAGGGAGCTTTACTAAAGCAAACAAAATTAACTGTCTCAGCTGCTTCTGATAAACATACAGCATACTAATTTAAGATATGATTTTCTGCTTGTAGGTTATGAAGATTAACAATAAATAATTTAAACATTAAACAATTTAATTTTTTGAAAAGTATGCTGATACATTTGCACAACAAAATGCTCTAATTGGCTGCCCAGAACTTCTTTTTTAACAAAAGCTCTTAAATACATACAGTGATAACAGAATTTTTTAATACTTTTTAAAAACCTTTGGTGTACTTTATCATTTTGTTTAGCTGGATATCTCACTTTTGGTCATGTAAGTAAGAATAAATTGTAGTGGTTTTGCCAAAAGCAGGAGTTAAGACTCTGCTCATCACTGAATGTATCAGCTTCTAGGGAAATGCTCTACTAAAGGTCGAGCAGTTTGTAGCACCAAGATACTTTAGGTAGACTGGATCTACTTATTTGACCTTTAACAGTAACTCACCAACACCAGTTCAGCTTAAAAATACCTGTGCCACTCTGCAACTGCTCCTTATAGTTAATATGTTATATGCTTGGTGAACGCCAGGTTAGGTGTTCACCACCATAGCAAAATACCAGTAAGTAAGAAAAAAAATCCTTATCTTATGTTTTTATAAGATCTATTTCAGTCTTGTAGCAAATAGTGGTCTATTATGGTACATGAAACACAGAGGGATTTTGGTAAATAATTCAATAAGAGAAAAAACCTTTTCAGTCTCTATTATTTTCATAGCCTTCTAGTAAAGCATAAAAAGAAAATTTCCAGGGTAATTTCTTCCTTGCAAAGGTGTATATTCTTCATGCATTCCAGATACTTTGATAAAAAGACTATTCAGGGAAATAATACAAATATTTTTCAGGCAGATCATCACATCTGTACTTGGCTAAGTGTAGGCTACCGAGGCTTTTCTTCCCCTCCAAAAAAAGAGGTAGGGACTGAAAAGTCTTTTACCAGCTCATTAAACATTTTTTGAGCAACAATGCTGCAAGCTGCATTCCCTAGGATAACGCAGAAAATACATTTGGCCAAGAGGCTGCCTGGATATAAAAATATTTTTTTTGGAAAGCCACTGGTGCCAACAGAAAAAATGTGACTCCCATTTTCATGTACTCAGTGGCTGTGGACATTCATTTGCAGGTAGCTGTAAGATATCACTGGCAACACTGAAATTGGATAATTGAGTTAGAAAACAAAGCTATGTTTGACTACAGGAACAGTTTCTGGAATATTTTACCAAGTCTTTCACAGGGATCAGAACAGACAGATACGCAAATGCGTTCACCTGCAGGAGAAGGCTTGATGTCATTTATTTTACCAGGAAAGAAGTGCTACGTTCTGGAGAAGTAGCACACAAACTGACTGTCATTTGGCAGAAATGATCTGGAGAACAACTTCACTAAGACTGAAGTCATGTTCGGGTCTAATAGTTCTACTATGAACAGCAGTCAAAGATCATAAGGGTCATGAGAACATTTTCTTTGCAGTGTCTTTATAGACCATAACCTTTTAGGTTGCCACAAGCCTACAAGATGACAGTGTGATTGTGGACACTTTTTCTCAGTTTGAGAGTCAGATATTGGCAGAATGCAAACTAGTAGTAGGAATACTAACCAAGTTACAACAGTCCACGTTCAAGACTCATCAAGATTTAGTTCTCCCGTACTACATGTCTCCTATGACTTGTTTCCAAAAGCTGCAATCTTTGTGGGGAATCAAAACCCACAATGTGCAACGCAATTGATGAGGGTGGGAAAGGGCAAATATTAAAGTAAGCCATTTTGTTCAGCTTGGCAATAGAAAAATAAGAGTATTTCCATAGAACTTATTCAACAGTTGAGAAGTAGTATCTATTTCAATTGTTTTGATTGTTTTTTGCAAATACTATCAAATACTCTACCAGAAATAATGCAAATATTGTATTAGACACGTACAGTAACACTGCATTATGAGCTCTTAATCTTTCTCAGTTAGAAATATATTTACACAGGAGCTCATTTTTGATTGGGTTCTGATCCCATGAAAGTCAGTACAAATCTCACCATTGTTAAACCAACAGAAATAATTTGAAAGCCCGCCCTTAATTAATTTATTATTATTATGTAGCAAGACTCAAGAAATGAATACTGACTCTGATGAAATAAGAATCTTCTTTATATTAGCCCAGTAATTTACTTGGATTAGGAAGAAGCTTCTCTTCCTTTCTCTATTCTTCCTTTTCCTTTTCTCATTTTCTGCCTTTTTCCTTTTTTGTCTTTCCATTTCTCCCTTCCTTAGCATCCTTAACTATTCCACTGTCAAGGCAGAACACTCACCAACTGAATGATCTGAATGATCAAACATGCTGAAAACCATGTAGTTTCTCTCTTGGGAATGAAAGTCTTCCTGAGACACGCAAATGGTGAAACATATTTTCTAAGATCATGTTTTCACAGAAACATCACTCTCTACAGCAAGTATCAATGATGTATGATTACTTCTTACTTTCATAATAATGTTTTACTGAAAATAAGTCATGTAAGTTGCAGGACCAAGTCCATACATTTAAAAATGTTACTTTTTTATGTTTTATAAAAGCATAAACCATTTCATTGTTCTTCTGATCAAAGAAAACATGAGTAGTCTGTGAGGCAAGAAGAAATGAATCACGCAGTGCCTAATTCAGGAGGCATCAGAGAGTCTACCTTTGTAGACAGAGCAGAATAAAAACTAACAGCAATCAAACAACAGCAAATTCAGAGGATGGTGGGCATATGACTATTAGACTCTAAGCCAGGCAACTGGCACTGAATGTCAAAAAAATTATTTTTGCATTACAATAGAAATGGATTATATTTGTATGAAAATCCCATTTGCATAACTACTAAGTAAAGACAGTTAGGAATCAAAATAACTGGGTCAGAATGACAGAAGAATTATTTGAGGACAACTGTTTTTTATAGGAAATGTTTGCCAAAGGTCAAGATGTGATTATTAAATCAGGAGACAAATATTAAACCAATTAATGTATTATTAGAAACTAGTGATTGATGAACTAAAGAGTTGTAAAAAGAAACTCTTCTCAGGAAAAGTTTGCAGTGGAAAACGATTTGCACATCTATAGTGTTAATTGTGTGTCTCATATGAGTTGAAATTTACAACCCTGCTTTTTTCAGTACATGTTTTAATTACAAGGTTGGGGCACACAGATATTTTTGAGCAGTCAGGGAGAAAAATCCTCCACAATGTCACAGAATTGCACGAGTAAGGCTGGAACTGATCTGGAGACTTGACACACTTCATCCTCTTGCACTGAAGTACAGTTAGATAGACTCAGGCTACCTCTGACAGATGTTTGTTTTTAAAAGTTTCTATTAAAGGAGAGTTTTCAAAATTTCTCTAGGGAAGTTATTTCCTCCTACTTAATTATCCTGTTTTTCAAAAAAGTGTTCCCTGGTAGGTCACATAAACTATCTTCTCTATAAATCAAACCTATTTTGTCTTATCCTAAGCCTTGTGGAGCCAGAAGTAAACATTTGCATATGAGAAGACTTGCCTGCCCCTTCTTTCTTTTTTAAAGTATTCTAAATTCCCCAAACAGCTCAAGTTTTCTGAGGCTGTAGTCAGTCTTGCTGTGTGCTAGACAGCTGCCTGTAACACTGATAGCATGTCCACTTTAGGTATCAAAGGAAAATACTTCTCCTGGTAACAAGTCTCACCATGCCTAGGTACAATCTAATGTGGAGAATTAAACACTTCCAGCAGAAAAGTAAGAACACCGAAATATAGGTAGTACCTTTATCTTCTTTGTCCATCTCTTTCTTTAAACCGAGGTGCCCAAAATACAAACAATATTTAGTCCAGATTGTTACAAGCATGAAAAAGATTGCAGTAATACTACCAGTATATCAATATAACACTTCTGTTAAATCATAGAATCATTAAGGTTGGAAAAGACCTCTAAGATCATCAAGTCCAACTGTCAAATACAACTATAAATGAGATATGCATCTCATAATAAATCAAAATTAACTTTTTGATGCTCTAGAACCATCCTTTTCAGTACCTTGTTTAGGTTAGTCCAGCTGTTTCACATTTAGTGCACACATTTGACTTTTCTCTCTTACATAAAGCACTTCGTCTAGCCCTTTAGAATTCTACTTTGATATACAAAGATAATTGTCAATCTGAAATCTGCACTCTGAAGTGTTTGCACACTTATCCACATCTTCCTATATGTTTAAAAAAAATGTAATTGAAAGGAGGCCAACATACAAGTAACTAACAAAAACCCTGAACAGAATCATGTTTTGAAAAGATACCTATAGTAATTCTCTTCAAAATCTTCTCCACTTTGACTTCCTGCAAATAGTAACTAATCCTGAAGGTAGTTTTTTTCCAAATTTGTACTTTCATCTTAAATTGTAATCTGCTAGTTATCCCGCACTTCCCTAGTTAGCTATCAAAATGTGATATGAAACTATGCAGAAAGTCCTATTAAAGTCAGAATATACCATATCTACTATTTCTACCTTACCCACTCTGCCAGTTTTCTGGCTGAAGAAGAAAACTAGATTGGTTCAGTAAGATTTGTTCTTGGCAAATCCATGCTGGCTGTCCCTATCACCTTTTTATGCCCTAGATGCTTATAAACGTATTCATAATTTGTCCAGGCAAATTTCTGTGTATCCCAGTTAGACTGACTGGTCTTCATTTCCCAGGAGCATCCTTTTCTTCTTTGAAGTCCCTGTGTTTGCTCTTTGCCACTCCCTTAGGACTTCTCCTACTCTCCCTTAGTTCAAGGGGATAATTGCTAATGTTCAGAGATTTCTTAGGTTACTTCCTTAAATAATCTGTGGAGAAGAACTGAGCTTACTTTACTACTTTAATTCATTCAGCTCACATAAATCTTCCGTCCCCTGTCTTTCAGTACTGCAGCTTGACTTCCTTTTCTCTTGTTAATTCTACTGGTTGCTATCAAGCAGTAGAACTGTATTTTCTTTTGCCTTCCTCTAATTTCCCACTTCTCTGTGTGAGCCCTCCTGGTTGTTTTTATGTCTTTTGCTAGTTTTCCTTTGCATTGTTTCTTAGACTTCCTGGTTAATGCTCACACTGTTGTGCGAGCCTTAACTCTTATACTCAATGATATTTTCTTTGTGTCTACTCTTACATGACTCCTTTGGTTCTATTTTCAGATTCTAAAAGATACCTTAATGCTTCTGCTATGCCTTCTCCTGTAACCACAGTTTCTTCTGCACTTTCCATGCCAAGTGCCCTCAAAGGCCACAGTTTTAACAAGTGAGTATTGTACTTACAAGTACTCGGAAGAGAATGCTTTTGTACAGTAGTTGTAAGTGAAAGGGTGCTATCCCAGTTTAAATTCTCAAGACAGTATTGCATAATTTTCAAGTGAATTGTCCCCATCCCACTGTTCTTGCTTCTTTTCCATTTCTTAGAACTGCAAACTACATCATGCAACAATTATTACTTTTCAACTGCCTTTCAGCCTTCACATACTTGATCTGCTCTCTCTTACCTTTGCAGTGAACATTACATCTAAGCTGACTCCTCTGAGATAAGAAAATGGCCTCCACGATTTCAAGAACTTGCTCATGTCTACTGTGTTACCAGTAAACATCCAAACAATTACTGTGCCTCCTTCATTAGAACAGGACATGTGCTTCTCACAGTATCTCCAAAACCTCATTCATCCCATAATTCAGCAATCTTGGCGTGCCAAGGCCAGGGGTGAGATTGAGAGCCCGGCTCAAGTGTGTCTACACCAATGCACGTAGCATGGGCAATAAACAGGAGGAGCTGGAAGCCATTATACAGCAGGACGGCTATGACTTGATCGCCATCACAGAAACGTGGTGGGACAACTCGCATGACTGGCATGCTGTCATGGATGGCTACAGACTCTTTAGGAAAGACAGACCAACAAGG
>Ga0181612_117544_pt1 | contig 16212 bp, 19 predicted proteins | sample HoacroProtozoa21_FD_119630 | JGI IMG/M metagenome (GOLD analysis project Ga0181612, IMG submission 119630) | Hoatzin crop microbial communities from Cojedes, Venezuel. Combined Assembly of Gp0051906, Gp0051904, Gp0051908
CAGAACCGTGCGAGCGTTCAACAACTTTGACTAATTTATAGTGAACAGTCTTCGAGAATGGGCGGCACTCCGCGATTTCGACGCGGTCGCCAAGGTTCGCCTCATTCTTCTCGTCGCGAGCGTTGTACTTACGGGTGTAAGTATATTGTTTGCGATAGAGAGGATGAGTCTCGCGAGAAGCGATCGAGACGGTGATAGTCTTGTCGCGCTTGTCGGAGGTAACTGTTCCAATGAGAGTTTTACTCATTATTCTTCTCCTTTCTCACCAAGTTTAGGTGAAACTTCCGCCTCAAACTTAGCCTGATTTTCGGCGGTTTTTGCACGTGCAATTTTTTTCCTGAGCTCACGCAAGACGTGCGGATTTGCGAGAGTGCCTGAGACGAGGCTGAGTTTAGCGGTCTTGTAATCCGCTTCAAGCTCTTTCAAGCTTTTCTTTTCAACAACCTTAGCCTCTTTTACAACTTTCTTGTCTGCCATGATTAAAATTCCTCTTTCTTGACGATTTTGCAACGAACTGGGAGTTTGTGCGAGGCGAGACGAAGTGCTTCTTTAGCCTGTTCGTCGGTTACATCAGCGATTTCAAACATCATAGTGCCAGATTTCACTTTTGCAACGTAGAACTGTGGCTCACCTTTACCGGAACCCATCTTGACGTCGAGTGGTTTTTTAGTTACAGGGACGTGCGGGAAGATGCGAATCCAGATTTTACCACCACGCTTAATGTAGCGGGTGATCGCCTGGCGGGCAGCCTCGATTTGTTTGGAGTTGACGCGTTCGTTGTCGAGCGACATCAAACCGTAATCACCGAACGCAACGGTATTACCACGAGTGGCGATACCTTCGTTTTTGCCCTTGCGGACTTTGCGGTGAGCGGTTCTTGCAGGTAACATGATAGCCATAATTACTTTTCTCCTTTATAAATCCAGACTTTCACACCGACGATACCAGCAACGGTTGGAGCGTGATGAACGTAGAAATCGACGTCAGCGCGGAGAGTGTGAAGAGGTACGGAACCTTCGATGAATTTCTCACGGCGGCTCATTTCAGCACCGTTCAAACGACCGGCAACCTCGACGCGGATACCTTTTGCACCAGCAGCCATTGTGCCTTGGCACGCCATTTTGACTGCACGGCGGAAGTTCATACGTTTACCAAGCTGGAAGCCGATATTCTCGGCAACGAGTTTGGCATCGAGTTCTGGTTTTTTAACTTCTTCGACGTTAATGCGAATTGGCTGAGAAACGATCGCTTCGAGTTCTTTCTTGAGCTCGTTGATGCCTGCACCCTGTTTGCCAATCACAGCACCAGCTTTCGCGGTGGCGATATTGATCGTGGTGAGATTATCAGTGCGTTCGATACCAATGCGGCTAATCGTCGGGCGAGCGGAGTATTTCTTTTCAATCAGCTCGCGGATTTTAATATCTTCAATCAACCATTTCTTGAAATCAGAGTTCTTAGTGATCCACTTTGAAGCCCAATTTTTGTTGATTTGAAGGCGGTAGCTAACCGGGTTAACTTTCTGTCCCATTACTTGTCCTCCTTATCGGATTTCTTAGCTTCCTTTTTCTCGGCAGGCTTCACCTTTTCGTCGCCAGCAACTTCGACATAGATGTTGCTTTTAACTTTTTCAAACGGCAAAGCACGACCGCGGGAAGCCGGCATGTAACGACGGATGCGAGTACCGGCAGTAACGCTAATCTTAGAGATACGGATCGTCTTCGAATCGAGAGACGCACCAGATTGCAAGAGATTAGCATTGGCGGATTCGATCGCTTTGCGAACCAGACGAGCGGCGCGGCGCGGAGTGTTGTTCAAGATGACAATTGCGTCTTGAACATAGCGGTCGCGGACGAGGTCGGCCACAATAGCGGTTTTCCTCGGCATCGAGTCGATACCTTTAATATATGCGTGAGCGAATTTCGTAGCCATTAGTTATTTCCTTTCGCTGCTGCAGCCTCGGCGGCTTTTTTACCGCCATGGCGCTTAAATTTACGAGTCGGAGCAAATTCACCAAGTTTATGACCAACCATGTTCTCTGAAATAAGAACAGGAACGTGGACTTTACCATTGTGAACGGCGATCGTACGACCAACCATCTCTGGAGAGATTGTGGAGTTACGAGCCCAAGTTTTTACAACAGTGCGGTCATTCAGGGAGAGGGCTTTGATTTTCTTTTCCAATTTGTAATCTACAAATGGACCTTTCTTCAGACTTCTACTCATTATTTCCTCTTTCCTTCGTGACGAGATCTCACGATGTATTTATTAGTACGCTTGTTGTGGCGTGTGCGGTAACCGAGCGTCAGCTGACCCCACGGAGTGCGAGGAGCTTTACCAGTACCGTGACGACCACCGTCACCACCACCGTGTGGGTGGTCGGTTGCGTTTTGAACGACACCACGAACAGTCGGGCGGATACCTTTGCGGCGTTTACGACCAGCGGCACCGATCTTCACGTTCTGGTGTTGCAAGTTAGAAACTTGTCCGATCGAAGCCTCACAAGCAAGGAGAACTTTTCTCATCTCGCCAGACGGCATCTTAAGAGTGGCGTAACCATCTTCTTTTGCCATAAGCTGTGCTTCGGCGCCCGCAGCGCGGCACATCTGAGCACCACGACCTGGGGTGAGTTCGATCGAATAGATGAAAGTACCAACAGGAATCATGTCGAGTGGCAAGCGGTTTGAAGGCTTTACATCGACTTCGGCGCCAGCGCTAAACTTAGTACCTTTTGTCATGTTGGTGTCGGCGATTACATAGTAGTAAGCACCGTCGTTATCTTTTACGCGAGCGATGCGAGCAGAACGATTTGGATCGTACTCAATCTCCATCACTTCGTAGGTCTTGCCAGCCGGCAAATCGTGCGTGAGTAAGCGGTAGTGACGCTTAACTCCACCACCACGTTGGCGGACAGTAATGCGACCTTGGTTGTTGCGACCAGCAACTTGTTTTTTGCTCTTGACGAGAGACTTCAGAGGTTTATCAGTAGTAATCTGATCAAAATCCTGAGTAGTCTTTTGGCGCTGAGCAGGAGTTACCGGGCGATATGCTTTAATACCCATTATTTATCCTCCTTTTTGGAAAAGAGACCTTTTTTCGTAACTTTTTCGTCTTTTGCCTCGACTTTGGTTACTTTTTCATCGGTGGTTTCAGACTCTTCTGCGGTGTTAGCAGCAGTGTCGAAGCCTGCAATTTTCTCGCCGTCTTTAACTTTTACGTAAGCGACTTGGAGATCGCGACGGTAAGTCGTGCCAGGGTAAGCGTGTTTGCCTTTATTGAAACGTTTTGCTTTACCCTTGCGGATATTCGTTTTCACGTCGACAACAGAGACGCCGTAAGTTTCTTCGATGAAATCTTTAATCTCGAGTTTGCTCATCTTAGTGTTCAACACAAATGTATAGGTGTTGCTTCTAAGAGAGTTGTAAGATTTTTCAGTTTTATGCGGGACGACTAACATTATTTGTCTCCTTTCAACCACTTAGTGGTTTCTTCAACTGCTTTATCTTCAAAAACGATTTTATCGGCGTTCATTACGTCGAAAACGTTGAGGTAAGTACTGCGTACGAGTTTCACGTTTTCGAGGTTCTGAGTAGCACGGAGCTTGAGCTCGTCTTTCTCAGACACAACGATAAGTGTGTATTCTTCTGGAGCCACTTTAGCAGCTTCGAGATTCTTCAAAGCTTCTTTAGCTTTACCGTCTTTAATTGCGAAATCTTTCACGGTAACAATCGCTTTGTCGGCATTCTTAAGGCTGAGAGCCTGAGAAACGGCGACTTTCTTCGCGTTTCTTGAAAGATTCTTGGTGAAGTTTTCAAGACCAGTGCGACCACCAGCGACACCACCATGGCGCCAGATTGGGTTACGGGTCGAGCCAAAACGAGCGCGACCAGTGCCTTTCTGTTTCCAAGGTTTTTTACCACCACCGCGGACATCGGCGCGAGTTTTAGTTTTCGCGTGAGAGCTGCGGGAGTTTGCGAGGTAAGCGTCGTAAGCGGCTTTGATCAGTTCATAGTTCTCGACTTCTACGCCGAAAACTGCTTTATCTAATTCTGCCATACTAATCCTTTCCCTCCACCGAGACAAGACCCTTGTTCGGGCCAGGCACAGCACCTTTAACACCGATCAAGTTGTTCTCTTTGTCGATAAACGAAACGACCAAGTTCTTCACGGTCACGGTGTCGTGTCCCATGCGACCTGGCATTCTTTTACCTTTGAAAACTTTTTGTGGGTACATCGAACCGATCGACCCGACTCGACGAATATTGCCCTTGAACCCGTGAGAATTACGGGATTCGTTGAAATTGTAGCGTTTTACAGTACCTGCAAAACCTTTACCTTTACTGGTGCCAGTGACAGTCACTTTGTCGCCAAGCGCGAAGCTTTCGACAGTAAGTTTGTCGCCAAGGCTCAGTTCAGGCGTGTTTTCCGTCCTAAACTCTCTCAAAGTTTTTGGACTGAAATCCTCTCCGGCTTTCTTAACGTGACCGGAAACCGACTTGCTCAGATTCTTACCTTGACCGTACCCAAGCTGAACAGCGTTATAACCATCGGTTTCGACGGTTTTAATCTGAGTCACTGTGCATGGTCCGGCTTGGAGGACAGTTACAGGAGTAACCACACCGTCTTCGCCGATGATCGAGGTCATACCAATTTTGGTGCCGAGGATGACTTTCATCTCTTTCCTTTCCTTTAGTTTCTTTACACTACAAATTCTTGACTTATGAGCAGTTCCCCGTCGGGCTTACTCTTTCGTCAAGTTATAGATTAGTACTATTATATCAAAAAATACCCTATATTTCAAGGGTATTTTTTGAGCCTATTTAAGCATTCTCGATTTCTTCAGAAATCGACTCGGCAACTTCGACCACTGGGGCGTTTTCGGCGTCAATACGAGCCTGAACGTCGGCAGGGTTTTCAGTAGCGTCTTCGAGCGGATCTTTGCCAGTTCCGACAGGAATCTTGCGACCGATAATCACGTTCTCTTTGAGACCGTGGAGTTTATCAACACGACCATTAACCGCGGCGTTGATGAGGACGCGAGTCGTATCCTGGAAGGATGCAGCAGAGAGGAACGAGTCGGACCAGATAGAAACCTTGGTAATACCAAGGAGCAAGCGAGTATACTCAGCCGGCTTTTTACCGTCTTTAACAAGCTCTTTATTCTCAGCTTCGACAGCTGCGAGGGAGACAATGTCACCCATCACGAAGCTACCGTCGCCTGGCTCGTCGATAATCACACGAGAGAACATCTGACGGACAATCACCTCAAGGTGCTTTGCGGAGATTTCGTGACCCTGAGCGGCGTAAACTGCCATAACATCATTCATAATGTAGCGAGCAGTATCTTCGGCACCCTTGTACTTCAAGTTATCTTGGAGATTCAAGGAACCTTCAGTCAACTTATCACCAGCCTTCACGGAAGAGCCAGATTTTACGAGCATTTCGTTGTCGTTTGGAATCTCGACTTTCACAGGAGCGCCAGCGCCAGCGGTAACAATGATTGCACCGTCAACGAGTTGCGCCATACCGTCGAAGCTAATAATGATCGGTTCGGCACCCTTAGACTTGCTGGCGATTACATCACCAGTTTTAACATAAGCGCCGTCTTTCACCTTAGCCTTGCGACCGTCGAGTTCGATACGTTCGGTTTTACCAGCAACAGGGGTGATTTGAACCACATAGCGGTTACCATCTTCCCAGACTTCACAAGTACCGTCGATTGGGGCAACGAAAGCTTGACCCTTTGGAGAACGAGCTTCGAGAAGCTCCTCAACACGCGGAAGACCACGAGCAATTGCACCGGAACCAGCGGAACCAGAGGAGTGTTTAGTATCAAGGGTAAGCTGAGTACCAGGCTCACCGAGAGACTGAGCAGCGATCACGCCGACCGGCTGGTCAGGGCGAACGAGTTCACGAGTGCTCATGTCGATACCATAAGCCTTTTGCGGAACGCCGTCGACCGCAGTCGTCGTGAGGACGGATTGAATCTTCACAGACTCGATCTTGTCGTCAGCGGCGATTTGGTCGGCGATTTCGCGAGTGATTAACTGGTCGTTGTCGATGTAGCCAGGAACCGCCTCGGCAGTGTAGCGACCGTAGATGCGATCAGCAAAGCCAATACCAGTAATCTCGGATTCGGAGCGGTAAACTTCGAAGCCTGGGTCCTCGGCGGTTTCAGAAGTCGTAAAGACATCTTGCGCCACATCGACAAGACGACGAGTTAAGTAACCCGAGTCAGCGGTACGTAGAGCAGTCGAGACCTGACCCTGGCGAGCACCACGGGTAACAATGAACGATTCAAGGGTGTTGAGACCTTTCTTGAAGGAGCTCTTCACTGGAAGCTCGATTTCGTTGTTGTTGATATCAACCTGAATACCAATCTCGGCAGAGGCAAGCTTAATGTTAGACACGGAACCACGAGCGCCAGAGTTGGTCATCACGGCGATATCGGTATCCATCTCAGAGAGCTTATCTTTGAGGAAGTTCGAAATCTTGCCGTCGATGTCGCGCCAGTTCGCCACGGTGAGTTTGTAGCGCTCTTCGTTCGTCATGAGACCTTGGTTGAACTGATCCTGAATCATCGCGGTCTTCGAATCACCTTCGGCAATGAAGTCCTGAATCTCAGGGTAGGTCGGGTAATCGTCTTTACAGGTAGAAATCGAAGCGATCGTTTCGTATTCGAATGCCAAGTTCTTCAGCTTATCAGCGAGTTTCACGGTTTCTTTCGGACCGTACTCGTCGTAGACTTTTGCCATAACCTGTTTCAAGTGTTTGCTATTCTGGACACTGTTATCGTATGGGAAGTCCTCTGGGAGGATTTCGTTGAAGATAACGCGACCAAGAGTAGTGTCGCGAATTTCTTTCTTCGCAAAGACGCGAATCGGGGTCTGGAGAGCGATCTCACCAGCATCAAGAGCCATTTCAGCTTCGTAAATTGAAGAGAAGGCTTTAACTTTTTCGGTATCCGTACCAGGTTTATCGTAAGTGAGGTAATAGGAACCGAGCACAACGTCCTGATAGATAGCGAGAACTGGAGCGCCGTCGGCAGGCTTCAAGAGGTTTTCACCAGCAGACATGAGTTCGCGAGCCTCGGCCTGAGCTTCGTTACTAAGTGGAAGATGGACTGCCATCTGATCACCATCGTAGTCGGCGTTAAAACCGGCAGCCACGAGCGGGTGAAGCTGAATCGCTTTACCATCGATCAGTTTTGGCTGGAAAGCCTGAATCGAGAGACGGTGAAGAGACGGAGCGCGGTTCAAGAGGACATAGCGCCCCTTAATCACGTCGTCGAGAGCATCCCAAACAGCAGATTCTTGCGACTCAATCATACGGCCAGCACTCTTCGGGTTCTGAGCGTATTCATGGGAGATAAGCCAAGAGGTGACGAATGGTTTAAAGAGTTCGAGCGCCATTTGTTTTGGCAAGCCGCATTCGTTGAGTTTAAGTTCCGGACCGACGACAATCACCGAGCGACCAGAGTAGTCAACACGTTTACCAAGGAGGTTCTGGCGGAAGCGACCCTGTTTACCTTTGAGGAGGTCGGAGAGAGATTTGAGTTTCCTGCGACCGTTCTGAGAGGTAACCTCGCGACCGTGGTTAGCGTTGTTATCAATAAGAGCGTCGACAGCTTCCTGAAGCATGCGCATTTCATTATGGACGATTACCTCAGGGGCGTTCAAATCCATCAGTTTGCGCAAGCGATTGTTACGGTTAATTACGCGACGATAGAGATCATTTAAGTCGGATGTCGCGAAACGACCACCAGGAAGACTAATCATCGGACGAAGATCAGGCGGGATGACTGGGATTACCGAGAGAACGAGATTAGACGGTTTGATGTTCGCGGATTTCATACCCTCGATCATCTTGAGGCGTTTGATCAATTTTTTCTCGCGTTGACCCTTAGCATCCTCAGACTCTTCGCGAAGTTTTTCGATTAACTCGTCAATATTAACTTGGTCGAGCATCATCTTAATCGCGGTAGCACCCATCTCAGCAGTAATAAAATCTTCGTATTCCTCAGGGAGGTTACGGAAGTCTACCTCAGAGATGACGGCACCCTTGTGGAGCCCCTCAAGAATCGCTTTTCGCTCATAGAAATCTTTATCAAGAGCTTCTTGCTCTTTTGCCTGTTCATCGGCAAGCTTCTTCGCATCAGCAGTCTCAGACTTAGCCTGTTCTTCATAGCGAATCTTAATCGCCTCGGTGCAGCGTCGTGCTGTGCGATTAAATCTTGCAAAGTAGTTGCAATTTCTTCGTCTTTACTATCAATCACGAGATAAGAAGCAAAGTAGACCACACGCTCGATATTTTTCACAGTCAAGTCGAGCACCGCAGAGAGCGGAGACGGCGTGCCGTGCATAAACCAGACGTGCGCCACAGGGGCAGCAAGCTTAATGTGCCCCATGCGCTCGCGGCGAGCAATCGACTTTGTAACGAGGTTACCCTCTTTGTCGACCGCAGCCTCACGAGAGCGAACACCCTTAAGCTTAGAATCGTGCGGGTTAATATCTTTTACTGGACCGAAAATACGTTCGCAGAAGAGACCGTCGCGCTCAGGTTTTTGAGTACGGTAGTTGATTGTTTCAGGTTTCGTTACCTCGCCGTAGCTCCAAGACATAATGTCTTCAGGAGAAGCGACAGTAAGTCGAATTGAATCGAAATCGGAAGCTGAAATGAAATTATCCATCCAAGCCATATTATAATTCCTCCTCATCATCACCGAAGTCAACCGAGCCATCGTCAAGTTCCTCCTCAGACGGTTCGTCGTCTAATTCGTCACTCTCGAGCTCGTCGCCCTCGGAATTAGTTATTAACATACCCTCGTCGTCAAGTGCTTCACGAGACTCTTCCTCAGTAAGGTCGATTGTGTCGTTCTCAAGCACTGGAGCGATTTTGTCGTAAATTTTACGATCATCGCGAGAGTTTTCGATATTACGAGTTGTGCGTTCGATCACAGCGTCGGCGTCGGTCGACTCGCCGTTATCGAGCAGGTCAACTTTCAGACCGAGGCCTTGAAGCTCTTTCACGAGAACGTTGAAGCCTTCTGGGAGTTTCGGGCCTTCGATTTGTTCAGCTTTAATAATCGATTCGTAAGCTTTTGCACGACCGTAAACATCATCAGATTTAATTGTCAACATCTCTTGAAGTGTAGCGGCGGCACCGTAAGCCTCGAGTGCCCAGACCTCCATTTCTCCGAAGCGCTGACCACCGTTTTGTGCCTTACCACCGAGCGGCTGTTGAGTCACCATCGTGTAAGGACCAGTCGAGCGGGCGTGAATCTTATCTTCGACCATGTGGTGAAGTTTAATCATATACATCACACCAACCGAAGTTTTTTCGTGGAACGGTTCACCAGTGAGACCGTCGTAAAGTTGGACACGACCGTTGCGGTCAACACCAGCTTTTTCGAGCTCATCGGAAATATCTTCATCAGCAATACCGTTGAAGGACGGAGTTGCAACTTTGTAACCGAGACGTTTCGCGGCCATACCAGTGTGAATTTCGTAAAGCTGACCGAGGTTCATACGGCTCGGCACACCCATCGGCGACAAGAGAATGTCGATCGGAGTACCGTCTTCCATGAACGGCATATCCTCGACAGGGAGAATGCGGGAAACCACACCCTTGTTACCGTGGCGACCAGAGAGCTTATCGCCAACCTGAATCTTGCGAAGCTCGGCGACGTAAATCTTAATCTGCATCAAGACGCCAGCCTTGAGATCGTTACCATTTTCACGAGTGTAAACACGAACTCCGACGACTTTTCCAGAGGTGCCACCAGCGAGGCGGACAGAAGTGTCGCGGACATCTTTCGCTTTTTCACCGAAGATTGCACGGAGAAGACGCTCCTCAGAGCTGAGCTCCTGCTCACCTTTTGGAGTGATTTTACCAACTAAGATATCTCCACCTTGAACTTCGGAGCCGACAGTAATAATACCATCTTCACCGAGGTGGCGCATCGCATGCTCGGAGACGTTCGGAATATCACGAGTAACCTGCTCCGGACCGAGTTTAGTTTCGCGAACCTCGACATCGTAGTCACGGATATTAATAGAGGTCAAAGTATCATTTTCGACGAGTTTGCGAGAGATTACGACGGCGTCATCCATGTTGTAACCACGCCAAGGCATAAACGCGACAAGGAGGTTCTTACCAAGAGCAAGCTCACCATTGTCGATCGCGGCACCCTCGATCAAGGTATCGTCTTTTTCGACTTTTTGACCACGGGCAACACGGCAATGCATATTGTAGCAGCGGTCGTCGTTAGTTTTCTCGAAGTGAATAAGCTTGTACTCTTTCTTGCCGAGTTTTTCGTAGTTGACGATTACGGATTCACCATCGGCTTTTTCGACAACACCTTTACCCTCTGCCATCACGAGCTGAGAGGTGTTCTTTGCAACGTCGCGCTCGACGCCAGTACCGACAATCGGAGCTTCGTTTTGAAGAAGTGGAACTGCTTGTTTCTGCATCGCGCAGGCCATAAGCGAGCGGTCAACACGGTTTTTCTCAACGAACGGAATCAGGGATGCGGAGACACCAAGAATCTCTTTATGAGCGGCGTCGACGTGAGTAACACGACTGGACTCGACCTGAGCCGGCTGACCGTGGACACGAGCGGAAACCCACTCGTCGACGAATTTGCCGTTTTTGTCGAGCCTCTCAGAAGCGTCGGCGATAATCATGTCGTTCTCAGAGGCGGCATCGACATAAACGATTTCGTCGGTAACTTTACCGTCTTTAACGACACGATAAGGCGCCTCGATGAAACCGTAGTCATTCACACGAGCATAGGTCGCAAGGTTAAGCACGAGACCGACGTTACCACCCTCAGGGGTTTCGACGGTACAGATACGACCGTAGTGAGTCGGGTGCGCATCGCGGACATCGAAGCCAGCGCGCTCACGAGTCAGACCGCCAGGACCCATCGAGGAGAGGCGGCGTTTGTGGGCAAGTTCAGAGAATGGATTCGTTTCGTCCATCAGCTGTGAAAGTTGTGAAGTGTTGAAGAACTCTTTAACCGCGGAAGAGACCGGGCGAGCGTTTAAGAGCTGTGCCGGGGTAACTTCTTCAGGGTTCGCCATTGACATACGGTCTAAAATATTACGCTGCAAGCGAAGCATACCGAGGCGGAACTGACGCTGGACAAGTTCACCAACGAGTTTCACACGACGGTTACTCAGAGAGTCGATGTCGTCGACTGGCTCTTGAGTATTGTTCAAGCGGATAATTTCGTGAACAATCGCGAGCAAATCTTCCATCTGAAGAGTGCGGTGAGCACTGTCGTTCGGAGTGTCGAAGCCGAGGCGCTGGTTCATCTTGTAACGACCAACGCGAGAGTAATCATAACGCTTGTAGTCGAAGAAGGTGTTTTCAACCATGTTCTTTGCGTTTTCGACAGTTGCGAGATCGCCTGGGCGAAGACGGCGGTAAACCTCGAGAAGCGCTTGCGCCTGTGAAGTTGTGTCGTCTTTCTCGATCGTGTCGTCGATATAATTTGTCGGACCGTTGTCGACATCTTCAAAATGACTCTTAATTTCGGAATTTTTAGTCATCCCGAGAGCGCGGAGGAATGTCGTAACCGGAATCTTGCGACGACGGTCGATTTTCACAAAAATACCACCGGTCGGGGAAGTCTCGAACTCGAGCCAAGCGCCACGACCAGGGATCACCTTTGCGCCATAGTAGTTACGACCATTAACATTATCCGCAGTGAAGAAAACCCCAGCGGAGCGAATCAACTGGGAAACCACCACGCGCTCAGTACCGTTCACGATGAAAGTCGCTTTGTCGGTCATCCAAGGATAGTCACCAAAGTAAATATCTTGCTCTTTAACCTCACCGGTAACCTTGTTGGTTAATTCGGCCTGGACATGGAGCGGAGCCTCGTAGGACTCAAGATTATATTTTGCTTCTTCGACGGTCTTTTTCGGGGCGTCGAATTTGTAATCTTTAAAACGGAGCGAGAACTTCTGACCGGTATAGTCGTCGATCGGGTTCAGCTCGTTAAAGACTTCCCGAAGACCAGACTCCACAAACTCGTTCCACGAGTCTTTCTGGTGCTCGGTAAGATCTGGAATCGGAAGAGTGTCACCATCGGTGAAAAACTTGCGCTCTTCGAGTTTAGAAACTGCTTTTGCCACTTCTTTACCTCTTAATTATTTAATATTTCACAGCTTGAAGGATACTGCCGTCTTTCAACACGTGGCCTTGCCATTTCCACGTGATACAAAATAACAGCAAAAACTACTTCGTTCCGTCAATTTTACTACAAATAGTCTGAAAAATCAAGAGAAAAATGCAACGTTCTTTCACCACCTGCGCAGCACTCATCACCAAAAAACCGCCTAACTCAAAAGACGGTTTTTTAGCATATAAGCCCTCAACTTATTAGTTCGTTAAGCTCGCAGTTAGCTTTATATTGAACTTGTATTAATTATAGCTTAAGCGAGTTAAAAATGCAAGGACTTTTTTGGGCGAAATTAAATTTCGAGATCGTCGAGGTCGGCAAGTTCTTGGCGAGTTTTCTCGGCGAGTTCAGAAGAAGTTTCCTCTTCAGTTTCTTCAGGCTCATCGTAAGTTTCGGTTTCGGCCGGCGCGTCGTAAGAATCGTCAACCGTGCGAGCTTCAGTCGGTTCGGTCTGTTCGTACTCGGTGTTTTCACGAGTCATCGGGCGAGGCATTTCACGGTGTTCAAAGTTATTTTGCGGGCGCTCGCCAGAGATACGCTCACCACCCTCGTCGACAATCTTAAGATTGTAACGAGCATCGTTTTTTGTACCGAGAGCACGAAGCAGGGTGCGAATACTCTGAGCGGTCATACCACGGCGACCAATCACGCGGCCGACGTCCTCAGGGTCGACAGAGAGACTAAGCAGCACACCTTTCTCGTCGATCTCGCGGTCGATTTTAACTTTATCTGGATTATTTACAAGGGTCTTTACGATATATTCTACGAATTGTTGGTCAATGGTTGACATAGGTTCTCCTGTTATTTTAGTTTATATATATTATTATATATCAAAAAATGGGATTTTAAAGTCCCATTTTTAACGGTTTTCTGCTACTCTGAAACTGGTTCTTCTTTTGGCTGGTTCTTGCGAAGTTTGTCCGCGTGTTTAGCTTTACCTTGCTTCTTGGTTGGCTCTTTATACCACTTTGGAAGCTCGATTTTTTCATTTTTCAAAACACGGGCGACACGATCGCTCGGTTGAGCACCGTTTTTAAGATAGAACTCAACTTTTTCTTTGTCGAGCACGGTTTTGTGGGTATGTGGGTTGTAATTGCCGACCTCGGCCACAACGTTACCCGAAAGAGGATGACGCTGGGATTCTTGGACGACTATCCGGTAAGTCTCATAATGAGTCCGGCCATTACGCTGCATGCGAATCGCGAGCATAGTTTCTCCTTAATTTTTAATTATCTTATTTTACTATATTTTCTTAATTTTTTCAAGGGGTTTATAAATTATCGGGGCTAAGTTTTCCGGCGCGAACGTCGACATTCAGCGAATTATAATATTCAATTGCCTGACGAGCGGCGTTCGTTTCGGCAGCCTGTTTGCTATCGCCCTCGCCGAGACCGCGAACTTCCTTGCCGACGAGTAGCTCAATCACAAAATGTCGGTCGTGGTCGGGACCCTCCTCAGAGACGAGGCGATATTGCGGAGTCGGACCCTCGATTTTCTGAGCGAGTTCTTGGACGTACGACTTAGGGTCACGCCAGGTGCCGCCGACGATGATATCGTACGTGCGCGGAATGATGTATTTATAGATATGCTTTTTCGCGGCAGCGTAGCCCTGATCGAGGTAAATCGCGCCGGTGGTCGCCTCAAAACAGTCGGCAACAAGCTTCTTATGCCCGTTTTCCATCGCCTTACGCTCGCCCTTAGAGAGACGGATAAGGTCAGCATAACCAATTTCCTCAGAGGCTTCGCCGATTGACTCGGTGCGCACAAGAGAGGCTCGCCAAGCGGTCATAATTCCCTCAGGTTCTTTAAAATTGCGATAGAGAAAATCGGAAACTACGAGTTCTAAAATTGCGTCACCAAGAAATTCGAGGCGTTCGTTGTGCTCGACATTCACATTGCGATGTTCGTTAATGTAACTGCGGTGAGTAAGCGCCGTGATAAAAAGCTTAACATCATTAAATTCAAAGCCAAGATGTTCTTTGGCAAAATTCTGATATGTTTCAAGCGTATCTTTAGTATATTGCTCCCTCGGGCGAGTATCTTCGCCATGGCGACGCTCGCGGATGATTCGGTTAATTTCAGCAACATCACAACCAAAGTCAAGCGGGTTAAGCTCGATATTAGCATCGCGGTTTTGGTCGTCCGTTGCCGCGCTTACAGTTATATCCGAGCTTACGGTGGCACTTTTGTCTAAAATTTGATTATTTTCCACTTAATTCTCCATTTCTGAGTTTTGTTTTTGCAATTAGCATAAGCTTTTCAATATCTTCATATTCAATCGCATTAAGGGCGTCGTTAAACTTGAACCAGCGAATGCCGTTCATCCATTTTTCCTTATGGGGGGTTTCGGTCATATCGACGGCACGAACAAGGTAGACTTGTGTAGTCATCAGAACGAGGCGGTCGAGACGGCGGTATTTAAAATGGATTTTGCCAAGCCAAGTAAGAACCTGAATGTGTTTTAACCCGGCCTCTTCGCCGATTTCGCGAATCGCGGTTTGTTTTGCAGTTTCACCCTGTTCGATATGCCCTTTTGGAATCGTCCAACGGTTCTTCGAATCCTGAATCAGGAGAACTTCGATATCTTTCTTGTCTTTTGTCAAGCGAAAAACGATGCCACCGCTGGTTGGCTCACGTACAATTTCTTTAATCTGCGGTTTCTTGTTGCGGCTCGAAAAAACTGTGGTATTGTCGCGCACAATCTCATCGCCAAGAGGCAATGCCTCAGGGATTTTGCGGGTATTTTTGTTGTCCGTGCGTGATTTTTTAGTAGTGGTAAAACTGTATTTGCGATTTGCTGAAGAGACAGAAGCGGATTTTTTGTAACTATTTCGCTTCGGCTGGGGTTTCCTTGGCGACTTTTTGGCCGTCCGCGGAGTTGGTCGTTTCTGCATCATCATTCCCTTCTTCTTTGCCGAGTCCCAACTGTTTAAAGGCGGTACCTAAAACGCCGTTGATGAAACGCGAAGAATTGTCCGAACCAAATGCTTTTCCGAGCTCAACCGCCTCATTGATCGCAACTTTTGGCGGAACAGTACGAGACTCAAGTTCGTAAAGCCCCATGCGTAAAATATTTCGGTCAATCGGCGCCAAGGTCTCAATCGGCCACTCTGGAGCGAGGGGTTTTAATTCTTTATCTAATTTCTCAGCATGAGAAAGAATCCCGTGGGTAAGAGTATATACAAATTCAGTATCCCCGAGGGTCTTCTCGTATGGTTCGATGTTTTTTGCTACTATTTTGTCAATATCACAGGTGGCATCGCCCGCCTTGCTCCGAAACTCGTATTCATACAAGCTCTGAAGCGATATAATCCTGCCTAAATGCCTGTTACTTGCCATTATTTACCGCTTTTCTTATCTTTTTTGCAAGTGCAAGGGGATTCGCCACATTTGCGGCAAGCGGTAGTTTTTACCTTAACGTTTGGGGTTTTCTTGGAAGTTTCAAACGCTTTAACTGGCGATTTTTTATTAACGGCGCGAGCAAGGTTCAAGCGAAGATGACTTCTCCTGAGTCCAGTCTTGCGGGCACTGCTCTGTTTTTTAGGTTCTGGCATGTAAATGCTCCTTAATTAATATATACTTTTGTCTATTATAACACTTTAAGTCCGATTTTCAAGAGTGAATTGTGAGAAAATCTCCCCTTGGGGAAGCTGTTTCGTCATAGCTACATTGCACCCTCGGGAATCGAGGCGCCAGAAAGCAAGGCATCAATATCGCTCGCAGCAGTTGCTTTCTCGGCACTCGAGGCAGACTTTTTCACCTCAAGACCAGCTGGTAAATCCTCAGCAAGAGTCGCAACTTCGCCGACGGCATTCGCAAAAGCTTCTGGAATTTCAAAAGTCGCGAGTTTTTGCTCGACCTCGGCTCGCTCAAGAGCTTGAACGTTTGCCTCGTTGACGGCCTTCGCGGCGCCAGCTTCGGCAATATTCGTGCCCCAATTTTTCGGACTTAAATTGAATTTCATTACTATATTTAGTATATCACAAAAATCTTATGTTTATTAAAAATCATAAAATATTCACCTGG
>Ga0181612_109595_pt1 | contig 16211 bp, 6 predicted proteins | sample HoacroProtozoa21_FD_119630 | JGI IMG/M metagenome (GOLD analysis project Ga0181612, IMG submission 119630) | Hoatzin crop microbial communities from Cojedes, Venezuel. Combined Assembly of Gp0051906, Gp0051904, Gp0051908
GTTGGACTAGATGACCCACAGAGGTCCCTTCCAACCCCGAACATTCTGTGATTCTGTAACATTCTGTGAAATGGACTCAGACCTAACGTGAGCCTGCTACCATCTGCAGCAGCAGTTCCACTGAAGTTCCTGCCTCCCCTGCAACAGCAGAGATTAGGAGCTAATCAGTAGATTTTTGGTATGCTCCACAATTTGGCAAACTGTAACCCAAAGCCTACTTTGTCATGCTTTCTTTGTTCGTATATTGTTGTTTTAAACTACGCTGCCTCCCCTCACTGGCTTAACTGTTGGCATTGTGCTCTAAAACATGTCCTCTGCCGCTAAAGCACTGATGCCGTTTGCAGGTACCAACAGCAACCTCTGTTTTTTCCTTTCTAAAATAAACATAGCCACACAGAGGAAATTGTTGCAAAAAATTTAAACTATTCAAGAGTGAACAAACCCATTGTTTGGAGAGGAGACTTCAGGGCAGCAGAGCACTACCATGACTGTGCTGCAGAGCATCCGTAAAAATCCTGTGGAGCGCAAGGGTTGGAGGTTGGCATGTGCTGGGACAGGGAGAGAGGGGACAGAGCATTCCCATTGTTTAAATGTAAACAATAATAATAATAGGCTTTCCTAACTGAGAGAAGGAAGCAATCTAATGTGGAAAACAGTTGTTATTACTCTGTTTATGACTCCTTGTTCCCGAAAAATATGCTGGGTTACTTTGTAACACTGAAGGGGGCTAAACTGAGATGACCTGAAATTGGGTGAATGACTGAAAACCCATCTGCTTGGGAATAACTTTCCTCTTTGTTAAACTGGAAGCATGCTAGAATGGAAAATACTGGGTGGAGGATCCGTAACTCTTGCGACTGTAAGCGCTTTATCCTCAAACCCCCAGACAAATTCCAGTTGTTTAGGCAGTAAAATGAATTCACTGCCAAACGGTGCCTTAGGTACCTTCAGGGAGAAAGCTGATATCTGAGTCCAGGGTGTGGTCCTCAAAGCAATCTCCTAACACCTCAAAACCTGAAGGTTCATTAGAAATTTTTCCAACACAGCTGAAGTTCTCTGCATACAGTCTGATCTGTATTTAGGAGATAATTTATTACAGAAAGGAAAGAAATTCCAAGAGCAGGACCAAAACCCCGAGTCCCTCCTTCAGCAAGGAAACAGGCTTTGTTCAGGGCCACAGGGGCAGCCATTAGGGCTCTTGTGCTCTAATATTAAAGGTCGGTACCACCAAACCTCCCCTAATGCTTCCAGTGAAAATGGCAGCAGAGGCTGGTTTCGTGCTGAGCTGTGGGTGCACGTCGCTTGCACTGGGAACATGCCGACCAGACCAGGATGTCTCCTGGGATGGAAGCAGAGGACCTCCTCGCTTAAGGACACCACGGCAGCTCAGGGTGGCAAATCTGGCATTCCTGGAAGGATGCTTCTGGGCACTGTGATAATTTTACTCATAAAGCGATGATACCTAGGGAACCAAAGGACCAAGTAAGGACTCTAAGGGTCCCCCTCTTCAGCTGATGCATCCAACCTCCCTTTACATCATTCTACGTCTTTGAGCCTCAGTGGCTCGCATGACGCTTAAGTAGCACTGTACAGCCAGTCACCTGAGCCAAAGCAGCTCCTGTCTCAAACAGCAAAAAATACTAGTCCCTTTGTTTGACAATGTATATCTTAAAAGTTCCAGCCACGCACAGAAAAAAACAGCAATCTCCCCTCAGGCTATCTTAAATACACATTTTGCCCTGCTGCTTTAGTGGAAAGCTGACTAAATCTGTATTTTATTTCTCTGATGCCTCTTCTGCCGTAGGGCATTCTGTTGTGTCTATAAACTGCTTCATCTGTGAAGCATTACAAGATTTCATCATAAGCAACGCATATACTTCATTTGGTCAAAGGATGTATCTTTTCATGAAATATTGCTGGCACTCTTTATTACTCAGCACACGCATCTGGAGACTGTCACATCTTGTCTGATTCAAACAAAAAATCATATTTCTGTAAGCAAAGGATAGCATAAAATAATTTAATTTTACTGACATCAGAGAATTTTGCTTCTCAATTCAAATTACATCAGGAAAACACTCAAAAAACTCAGTAGCTTGATTTTTTTTTTTCTTCAAGGAATCTATCCCTAAAATAAGTCTATGAATTCATATGACAACATCTGCAAAAATTATTTTTACAACTTACCTTGCAGACCAAACCCATAATTTTCAATAGCTGGAAGTCAGAAAAAATCAGAGAAGGAACCAAGGTCAAATGTTATCAACCAAAATGGGAAAATTTTACGCCGAAGAAGGTAGTAGACACCACTCGTACTTGCACCTGAAGTCCTTAAGCAACCTCTGAGAGCCGTCGTGGTAGATGGTACAGAGAGCCGTCGTGGTAGATGGTACAGAGACAGATAGCAAAACATTATCTGTGTCCCACATGCACAGTCTGGTTAAAATGTCTGAACACACTACTGGGGTCCTAGAGGTTTGGATGGTAGAAGCCAGAGAGTTTGAAAGTGAGTTGAAGGAGAGCTGTGTGGTTTTGGGCTCCCAAGAGGAACACAATTTGAGTTTCCATTTCAAAAACCCAGCTATGACATGCAGTATTGAAAAGGTAAACCTTCTCTGATGTGAAAGGACAGAGGCAGTATCTTGAAATCTGCATTTCACATGCTAGCTTTCTTTAAGAACAAATGACCTACTGATCCCTATCCATTTTCCCATATGCACCTTTTGAATCCACCAAAGATGGTAAGAATTAGGTAAGTGTTTGACTAAAATAGAGGAAATGCTTATTTTTAATCATGAAGGCTTAGGAATTAAAAAGTAATTCTGTTCTGCAGACTCACTGCATGAAACAAATTGTTTGCGTTTCATGAAAGTTTATGACTCTCACCTAGCAGAAAAAGAGGGAAATATATATTGGCACGAAAAGCAAGTAGCTCCTTCCCCAACAGCCAAAGGACACGTATAAAGAAGCTCTTCAACTAGCCCTCTGACATATATAAACTATATGTCACACACTGTGGAGACTTCTAAAGTGATTTCTCAGGGATGTGTATCAAAAGATGGAATCATTCAGAGAATTACTCATGATTAATGCAACTAAGCAACTACGTTAAGATTGTCTATCTGAAACTCCTAATGATTTTCGGAATACAGCCCCATCCAGATTAAGATTACTGTAGGTAATTTACAGATCACAAGAGTTATTGTAATCCAGGACAACTCTAAGATAAACTGTCACCAGAACTGTACTAGTCACAATTTTTAAAAGTATACTCTTGACTAACCACTCACATCTGAAATTACAGGATCGTTCTCTCCCAACTGCCCCCACCAACTACTATGTGTTTTTTAAGTGGACAAAACTCCTTACTAAAAGATAACCACAAGCTACTCCCACTGAGCCCTTCAAGGCGCTTCTAACTTGGTCACCGGACTCACTTTTTTGTGGCCTCTACTTTACAAAAGTTCCAAAATTTACTAGAAACTTTGAAATGAGAAATAAATGTAAATCTGATTAAAATTATTAGATGAGGATGAGACCCACTGCATGATAATGGCAGTGCAGGTGGAAAAATCGGATTTTTTCCACTTGTAAATAAGAAGAAATGAGAAGAAGCAGCTCCTACAGCAGATTCCCGTAGGATCCTTCAGTTAGTTCTTTGGCCTCACTCCAAAAGGAAAGAATGGACCTTTTCAACAAGCTGGTCCCTCACCCCAAATTGTGTGCAAGTTGACAAACTCACCGTCAATGGCACTGAAGACTGCTGATAGATACTAAAGAGCAAGTAAATGTGAAAACTGTCAGCAGCCTTTGTCCATTATTTTCAGAAAAAACACCAACCAACAAGATTGAGGATGGTTTCACGCCATACTCAAGTCAAAGTGCAAGAAACGGAAGTTGTATGTGAGGTTGGATTAACCGCTGACTAAAATACAATCTCTTTAGGGATTTTTTTTTTAAATCACTGAGCAAGAAACGAAACACATAAAAGTTGCGTTGACGTTCGTTTCCTGCTTTGGGTGAAGACGTAGTGGCTCTGAAATAAGATTAAAAAAATAAATAAATACAAGAGGGCTAACTTCAATCAGGAAGTGCTGGAAATCTTACAATAAACTTTGATCCTTTCAACTTAGTGTGCTTTACCCCAAGGCCATGTATGTTCAGCCTTTCCAGGCTAGCTTAACCTTTGAGGTTAATTTGAAGATCATGTGGGGTTTTGTTAAACGCTACAAGCATACACAGTAAAAGGAAGTAGTGCAGGCCATCTTATTAAGCATGACTTCAGTACAGCTAAACAGATTGCAGCAGCACATGAGATTGGAAACTTCTTGAAAGAACAATGAAGAAGATAAAGGGAGTAAATAAGTTACATCCTGGCTCCAGGACTGGTTCTGCCCAGAGAGTAAACACCTTCTTGTTGACAATTCTCCATATGGAAAAGCAAAAGCATGCTATAAGAAGAGCAAGCCATTTTTACTCTAAATTATTGAAGCAAAGTACCTTTGCTTATTCATTAGGGAAACTGTAAGTTCTTTTTTTCACTATTGCATTATTTTTTCCAAAGTCTTTTCCTCATAAAGGCATAGATTCTTCAGCAGCCATGAAAGCAGTAAAAATACACCTTCCTACTAACTCACTGCGTACTATGACATTAACGCCATATATATGAGTGCCTCTAATTAAGTGGGCTTTTAAAATAGCGTTCATGGTCAGGAAGGCATTTTTTCCCCATTTCAAGAGTCGCAGGCACAGTCAGACTTTGTTTTCTGAGGATTCATTTTACATATATTGAAATAACACAACTATTTTTGACATTTTTGCCTCCATTCACATGTGTAACCCTTAACGTCACACAACGACTCCTCTTAGAAAAGGTCTGTTCCTTGTAAGAAGACTCACAGACAGCTTAAATCTGAGCAAAAAGGGACAAAGAGAAACTCATAGACAGAGGCTGGGGAGGTCCAAGGGGTAAGGGAGCAGGCTCAAGATGTTCAGAGCCAGTGGATCTATGGGAACAAGAGCCTAGAGGCAAGATCTTGTACTGCCCTTAATTCTGTGTGCGTGCGTGTGTGTGTGTCTCTCTCTCTAATTCGAAAGATTCTTAAAAGCCCTTGTTTTCTTGGAGGAATCATCATCCAGGGCAATACAAGTGGCGGCCTGTACATCAGTATCCCAGAGCTTACATATTCCTTCATCATTATACACGCAGCTGGCGAAATAACGTTTTGTCCCCAAAACTGAGTAAGACCCCAAAGGTTTTAAAATACTAACTTTTATAACATTGTAATTTGGAATATTATACATTTATGTCATTTAAAAAGGAATTCAAATCACTTTTTAGCACAAAAATTTGGAAATACTAAGCAATTTCAGGGATCTTGAGTAGAACCACTCTCAGAAATCTGCTGCTAACGTCATCCGTTTTAGATATTTCTACTTTCTATTACAGCAAGCATCTTACTGTGGTTGTAAAATACACCCCTCAAATCATGCATTTCCTTCACTTTTACTTTTTAACACAAAGAATAAATATTTTAAAATAATAATAAAAAAAAATCAGAAAAAAGCAGTTAAAAAAGGAGGCTGGAGTCCCTCAGTTTTATAGGACAAGTCAATACCTAACTGAAAGAAGGAAAGCAACATTTGCCAGCATTGCTGAATTGGTATCTCTGAACAGTAACAACCTCTTTCTCAGAAAATATCTACACAACACACTGTAGCAGCAGAAACTGCCCTATAAAATTGTATGAAACTGATTTCTGAGGGAAGAAGCAGCTCATTCTTGATGGACTTACTGCTTGGGAATTTTTCTGACAGCTGTGACTGGTTTTGCTGATGTGCTTTCTTTTCACTGAGTAACTTGGGCCAATAAATCATTTAGTTTAAGCACATCACATATTAAATGGTAACAAGTTGGGAGTGGGGATGCTATTTGAGAGGAAAGAAAGTTCTGTAAAAACCTTATATGAAAATATAGATCCTCAAGTATCTAATATTTTACTTCCTTCGGAAAAGGGGATTTAAAATAAAACCTAAACACTACCACCCACCAGTCAGACTCTTCCAACAACATGCATTCTGTGAATGTAGTGTATTTTCAAGAATCAATAAGCTAGTAAAATTTATAGTAGTAGTAGACTCCTGTAACGCATGCTTTTTTGGCACTTATAAAACAAGGAGTTCAAAATGCTTCCAAGAACACAGTCCCAAGCCACACACCTTACACTCTTCTGACTTCGCACACTGCACAAGTCTGTTTACAAGATCTACGAGTTTACTAAAGTTAAGCCAACTTACCCCGCGCCACAAAATCAAGCCATGAACACCATTCTGAGAAAAAATAATAGCTCTTCATTTCTGCTACAGAAATTCCTCTCTGATTCATCGTCAGAGAAGAAAAATGTGCACTTCTCCCTTCCTTTGCTCAGAATAAACTACCCCGAGAAGGTAAGAGCTTTCATATTATTTGAACTTTGTTCCATAAACGCAACAGGTGGCACAAGATGACTTTACAAATACATTTTCCTCCAGTAATGCCACTGTTCTTGTAATTATCTCTTTAATTACAGTGTTCTCCCCGCATGTCCCCACCCTGAATATTTACAGACTGCCGATATACCCAGTGTCTGATACAGTATTTCTAGGCTACAGGCTGAAGCCCTAAGCATATTTTCACTTATGTTAGCCTTTAACAAGGCAAAGCAAGACTGTTTTTTCACTCAGATATTCACAACACTGTCTGGAACTAGCTGTATTGAATTGCTCACACACAGGTTTAACATTGTGGTGCACTTTATCACTTCTGCTATGGATTCACACCCAATTCTCTTCTCCAATTTTCTGCCGGAAAAAGTGCAAGGGCATTTCCAGCAGAAGTCTCAACCATGGAAACCCCAGTCTCAAATAAATCCCTTTTCAACTCTTCTATCCACCCAGCAAATGAAGGTGTGAATGCAGCAAACTATAAACACAGCCTTGCACGCCTGGACCTATCTAGCATGGGGACTAACAGTAATAAAGTCGTAATGGCAGGCTTTAATACTGACCAGAAATCTCAGTGTTTACACACACTGCAGGCAGGCTTTGGTTATGCTGAAGCCTTCAGGTACTTAAGTATGTCAGCTATAGTCATGTATTCAGTCTGACATACGTTGTCTGACGTTTCCTTCACCCATGCATTTTGCTATTTTACCTGTAAATTAACACCCTCTTCTGACACAGGAATGCCCAACGTCCAACAGAAATACTCACACAACTCCTGGAAAAGATGGACCACATCTCCAACCCCTCCACTGACACAGAAGACGCAGGAGTGCTCTTCCTCTACACTCCTCTTCGCTACTTGCGGTGGATTACCTAGCCTGTGGATTAACCAAGCTTTGTCTGTTTCACTACAGAAGTCTATTAGTACTATACACCCACATTACAGCACTGCCTCACTGTACTTTGTTGCAGAACTTCTTTGAATTGGATTGGAAGGACCCTGGGACCACAGCAACCTCCTCATCCATCCATTCACTACGTGCCTAGAGCGTACACACAAAAGGAAACTGCCTCAGAGCTTCAGTCATTTCATCAGAAAACCAACCTGAATCCAGTGGGAAAAGATGCAGACTACAGGATGCCTCCAAAGATACTCCCCGTCCATACCAAGCGCAGCACAGACTGAAGATGGGTGTCTCTGGAGTCTCCACTTGCCAGACTTGTTTTACAGCTCTCGGTTCAAGCTGACCTACTGTTCCCGTTTGCTTAGAGGGAGCGAGAAGAGGGAGAATCTCAAAAAATGGTCTGTGAGCGCTATGCCAGGAAGCCCATCACAAAGGGCCACAGCAGGTCAGCATCCTGGAAAGTCTCCCCCGCTGATGGGAGACAGGTGGCCCCACAGAAGCCTGCCTGAAGCCACGGCTTTCCAGGGCTGAAATCCTCCACAGACTACAACTGCCATCCCACCTGCCTGCAGTCAGGGATGCAGATGCACACAGAAGATGTATGGTCAGGGGTGGATGCAGAAACCACAATGCTGTCTCACACGAGCCTGGCCATATCAGCCTGGGTCCTCCTGCCCAAGCAGGAGGGGCCACATGGCCCCTGGTCCCAAACCTCTGTGTTCCAAAGATCCAGGGCTCAACCAGGGTGAGGGGATAAAGGCAACACAGCCTGCCCTGGGTAAAAGACACCCACAGAGAGCAGCACAATGAGGATTAGGCCAAGGAGGACAGATCCAACTGTCCACAAGCTGTAAGTAAATACAGTCTGCTTTGTTCAAATGAAAATAAAACAGAGATGGATTTGCTGAAGCATGAAGACTCTGGAAACCAGCCCAGCTTCCCTTATTAAAGTAAGTACGGTAATGGAAAATCAATATATGAACTGGGACATTTATTGTTCATGTAAAGATTTCTGTATTGTATATCAAAGATTTTAACATGCGGGGAAAGCGTGAAGTGACAGTGAGCAAACCTGCTCTCAGCAATTTCCAGAGATGCTAATGAAGAAAGAACAAAGCTCTGTGAGACCTGGGACAACAGGACAGAGTGGCTTAATTTTGTCACAAGGAGAAGAGAGATGCATACGTCATGGGATTCACAGAATCACAAGCACATTTACTTTGGAAATACACCCTTGCCAAAATTGTAATTTTACCCAGTATAGCTACAGGTCAGAAATGTTCCAAGGCTGCAGTACCTCTCCCCTTCCACTGCCTAAACCCTTGATCCACCCTCTGTGTAACATTTGGTCTGGAAGTGACACTGAATGCTAATTCAAATCTGCCACCAGGAAGGTGGGAAAACTCTTATCAGTCCAAAAGGCCATAAAACGGCTTTGACCAAACAATGGAATCGTTCTTACTGGATATATAAGGTTAACATTAGAAGCACAGAATTGCTTTCCTACTGTCAACATAAAAGGGGTAACAGGAAGGAAAGGAAATAGAATTTTTGCATACTTGAAGACTTCAAACAGAAAAGGCTGCAACATAATCAAAAGGAGTTTGGGAATCATAATAAAGATGGGTGGGAGAGAAGACAGACAATTTCCTACAGAAACAATACATTTTTCTGACTATACACACACCTATATACAGTGAAAGGAATCTATAAGTAAGAGATGATTGTACAGCATTACAAGATTTACATTAAGGATCTGAGTCTGAAGGAAATTAGGCTAAAATGAGGAAAACTGTCTATGTTGGAATGTGTTCAATATATTAAATTTGTGGCTTTTTCCTCTGCAGTCAAGGTTTTGCATATACTTCCAATTAGCTCCAATCCATTCATGAATGGCCAGCAGGCACCTGCAACTCAGAGGTACATAAATGTTCTAAAATAATTGGTGCAAGTGGTAACTTTTATGGCTACGCTTTGAACTTGACTTCAGTGTGATTACTACTCTGTGATGGTTGAATCCTAAAGGAAGGTAATACTGAAATTTGAGGAGGCCTTGTTTTGCTTTGCTTTGTAAGAGCGCATCCCATGTGTTAGAAATACAACTAAATTTTTCCTGATTTTACTGTGATTTCCAGCAATTAATATCAAACCTTTTCCTAGTCTGAGCTGAATGGAATTAATTGTTAAACCTTGATAATTTATTAGTTAGCACTCCAAAAGATACCAAACCAGATGTCCAGAATGTCCAGAACCGATAAGTCAGGAAAGGAGGAATCTTTACATTTCCGAAGTTACGATAAAAGGTTCATCAAAAAACCTTACAATTATCATTCCAAGAAAAATAAATGACAAAAGACTGAGTGAGCACAGTAAAAAAGAAGGTGAGAGCAAAAGGAATCACCAGAGAGGCATTTTTCTCTTACCTTATTTTTTCCTAAGAGTGTCAACATTAAAGAAAGGAATATTGTATTGAAAGGCCTTGAAAATTTTATATTTACCTATAAAGGTAGCTTAGTTTATATTGATTTCAATTGCACATGCTCCAAATTAATTTAAAAAGAAATTTTAAAAGTCCTCTTTTAAACCATTTTAGGTCACAGTGCATATGAAACCAAGAATGGATTAATTAATTATTGAAAAATCTGCTTCAGCTTATCTCAGACAGTCAGGGTTAACCTATTTCAGGGAAAAACCCCAACAAAATGTAGCTTTACTAATACAAAGATTATATAATTATCAGTCACAGTAACATCTTATTACACCACATACTATATGAAACAGACTTTGAGATTGGATAAATGGTGGCAAGTCTTAAATTTAGTACATTATACTTAAAAATCAGAGGCTTCCTGATTTTTTTGAGTACAGTTACAAATATCTTTTTTGGTGTAATTACTTGTATTTTTTAAGAGCGGAGCGCTCAGTGAAGTTCTTCTAGAGTATCAAAGTGGGGGCGGTGTAAAGCATTCAAATCTGTGCCTGTTAGATACTATGATACAGCTGGAACTGCAAGCAAAAATAAAATACAATGTTTTTCTCCAGTAAGTACTGGTGACAGAGGGTAATCACTATCCCTGAGTAATATCTAAGATGGATGAAGATATATATTTTTTAACTATAACAGTTGCTGGATCCTTACATGAGTATGCTTTGAGATAAAATACTAGTTCCTGCAAGAATCATCCAAGTTGAGAAAATCAGTAATGCCAATACTAGGCTACTAACTGCTTATATTCACCTCACACACTGCTCCAACTTAAGTGCAAACGTTCTACGTAGATATAAATCACACTATAGGATCACCTATACATTCACCTCACCAGAGCATATTTGGCGTGGGTTGTTCCGTGAGTGCCGTCTGCCATGCAGGATTTGGATGAACCTTGGTAGGGTCCTAAAATGACTTTCATGTCCTTCCCTCAAAAGGCGTCGTCGAGACATGGATGTGTATCCCTGTATCTTCAAGTTATTCACCAATGGAAATAAAAAAATCAGCTCTTCAGAATTACACTCTTCTAATGCAGCGAAAGATGTGCTGATTTTGCTTTTAAATGTCAACAGAACATAAAATTTCTTTGTCAAATTCAAATGCTACCAAAAAAGATAAAAAAAGGACGCAGATTTAAAGACCCAGAAATGGGTGCAGTTTGGTTATTTGTATTATACGTGCTTTTCCTCAGAAACCAATACCTGGTTTTACTGGAAAGAAAAAAGAAAAATCAGTTCTACTTAATGGACTGAAAATACCAAGATAGCTTCTGCACAAAGCTGCGAGACCCTCTCAGTTCCTAGCACGCTTCACCCAGCGGACAGGACATCTTGCCACAGTCTGCTTTCAGTGTGACTAGGATGAATAAAGGAGGCACAGCTGGTCACGTCAGGTCAGACTAGCAGATGAAATTTAAAAAAAAAGGCATGAAACTGTCTGTTTTTCAGTGTTTCATCCAAAATAACTGTACCCAAACAGCCCTGTGCTGTTTCTGGTGAAGAAAAGCCCCCGCAAAACATCCAGTTTGTTAGCGAACTCCAGCTGCGCACGGCGATCTAAAGCTGCTGCACATCCCAAGTAGCCTCCGTCTTCACATCCTTCTCCTTAACATGAGGGATGTTCAGTTGTCGCAACGAGCCGTCCAAGGTTTCACCTGAACAAGGGCAAGCTGAAGGTCTTTCTTACAACTTCACCGTCTTGCTCTTCAGTTCACAGCTCCGCACTCTGAGGGCAGAAATCTCACGCTGACATTTGCTGTATTTCTTACTTCCGTGTCTCAAGCACCCTGTATTCCTCAGGGGCCACCAAATCAAAAGAAAATACTGTTGTCAATACAATGCTGTCAATTACAAACTCCTCTTCAGTTAGTTTCCTTAAGTCAGACCCTCACCATCAATCCATCTCCTCCTCCTCCCCTTGAATTTGCACAGAAGAGACGACCAGGTCCCTCAAAGGCAAAGCCTGCTTCCAGAATATGCAAGCAGAGAGGTCTCACAAGAAAAACCTGAATCTTCCTGGGAGTTAACAAACAACTAATAGGAAGGAAGGGAGGGGAAATGAATCCCAGGCTTTCTTAAAACATATCAGGAAACCCTACGCTGTCTTTTTCCCCTGTCTTTTTCAATGCAGGAGAGAGGAAATTGATAATGCTGCTTTACTTGGCAGTCAACATTTTCCTTTCCATTTTGTTTAACTATGTCCTGTATGGCCACAGATCCACCGCAACCCCAATACATACCATTGTGCACATCAAACTGAAGAAGTAAATGTTTTGAAATATAGTGTACCAACTCTCACTAATCTGAAAGCAAATTAAAACAGGTAACAGTTAGTTAAGTCACGCTGAAGTAAATATAAACTAACTTGTTACAAGTACTAGCTTGAATATACCTTGTCAACAGAGGAGAATCATTACATTTTAAGCTGGAAAATGTTTGACTTTCAACGTGAAATCACAGGCATATGTGACATTCTTGAAATGTGATGATTAAGGTATCAAAATAAATACTAACTGATGCATTTCACGCAAATATCACTTGTTTTCCAAATTCATTATACTAAGCAGATGGACAACTGCACACTGCACCCATGCTATTTATCCTGGATCAAAGGCCTACCAAGCTTCAGGAAGGAAGAAAGGGAACAGCTTAGTGGTGGAAAACCACCATGCTAGACACTGCCACCTTGCTGTATATTCAGGGTTCTAACAAAAGAGGAACTGAAATAAAGCACAGCATCCATATTAGACAAAATTCCACATTTTCTGGTGCTGCTTATCACTGGGGGACACAAACCAGTGGTTCTAGTCAGATATAGTCGAACAGTACCGTCTGCCGGGACAAGACTGCAGCCTGCTCGTTGCTGCCAAGTTTCCCAGTGGAGGCACCGAAGGTGACCAGGAGACACCTGTAGCAGATTGCCAACCATCAGGGCTTTCCTCCTGCCTGGCAGGCTACCAGTTGATCAGGGTTTTTGGAGCACACCAGCCTCGTGACCAAAGGACCTGGTCTGACAACCGAGTGGGACGAGGATGAAACTGTACATCTCCTTCCAGCAGCAAGCCACCAGCTAGAAAAAGGGACTCTCTGTCCCAGCGGTGTTTTGAGTGTGCGGTGACACCAGTGGCATACGGGGGAAACCTCACCCACAATTTGTGCAGAGAACTATTACAATGAAGCAAAAGGACGTTCTCCTTGCTTTCTTTGTGTATCAAATGCAGGCAGAAGATTGATGACTTGAGTTGTAAAGTTGTTAAGTACACACAATCCTACTGAAAGCTAGCCATTAGCTACATCCCTGTCTGCAAAACAAGCTTTTAATCTTCTTTCGAGCACTCAAATTTGTGCCTAGAAGCAAAGAAATTAATCACAACAATGGCTATGGCGGTGTGCAATCAGAAGGAAACAGATGGTGTAATGCCGTATTTTCCAAACAGCAGCAGCCTCTATCTCCAGGAAAATAATCTGAATATTTTCCTTTGGCATTGGCATTACTATAACAAAAGCTCCCATTAGGATTTCTTCTCCGCTCTGTACTGCACCAGCAGACTACATAGCAGTCGAAAGACAGTAACATTCTTTGAGTATTCGTTGGCAAAACCAACTAGGCTGCACCCATCTCTTCTTTCACGTCACATAAACAGTAACATTCAATGGGTAACACCTCCATGATTATTTCTAAATGACTACGAAGAGCCCGATGGAACCAACAAAACTGTGGCAATGAAACAGGGCTTTGTCTTCTCATGCTTCATTTCCTGGGCTGTTTCTGCCCGCAGGCGTAGTGCTGCGCACTGACAACAGACGCAGCCACGCTGACTCACGTCTGTATACTCTCTTCGGTTCTTCTTTGGAATCTGGGGAATCTCACAATATTTCAGTGCAGTAACTTCAAGTTTTCTTGGGAATTTTAAATATAGCTGCCATCACTTTCATCACTACTGGGTGTTCTCATCGTTCCTTTAATCTTTTTGTTTGTATAGGCGCCTTATCTTTATGGGACATCTCAAATGCCCTACTGTGATTTTTCCTCCAAACCCTAACAATTATTTACAGGCCCCTCCTTACATCCTCACATTCAGTGCAGCGCTGAAATGTTCCCATTATAGGACCATGTACCCCTCTTCACTGTACAGTACAGGAGGCTCTGACAGCAGAATCAATACTGCTGTAGTTTTTTGTCTGTGTTTCATTCACTCATCAGAACAAGTTAATCTTCATATATGCTGATACGCCACTGCCACTGGTGTTGCCATTTCTCTTTAATTGTGGATCTTATTTTCCAGGCAAAAGAGTGCATCTCATGGAGAAGAAAACATGGCACCTCTCATGCCTGGCACTTCGAGATCCCACCATGCACCCAACAGCACAGGGGTCAACATGTGAGATCTGTATCTACTACTTCTCCTGTTTTTGCCCTGCAGTCCCTGCAGGGAGGAGCTTCTGCAGAGAAACTCCAGTGTCAGTAGTGCCATCATATCCCTGATAAAAACCCAGAGGACTGACTGCAAGAGAGGTCTCGCATGAAGAATACAGATGACTATGAAAATCATACAGGGAATCACATCTAACACACACATACGCAGAGCTCAGAAATGACTGTTTCTTGGAACAGTTTCTAAAAAACAAATATAAGGGTACATACAAGCTAAATCTCATAGTCTTTTCAACAAGGTGCAAGTGCCATGTGTACCTTTCAGCATCAGCACATTCGCAATAACAGTGGAAACGAAATGAGGGGGAAGAAGAGCAAAATGTTGTTTAGATTTTTCTGTTTAAAGCACGCTTCACCCATTACCTCCGCACACATATTTATTTTGCTGAGAACAGTAGTACAAACAGAAAGCTCAATTGGACTCATGCTACATTATTGAACAAAATTATCATTTTGCACTCATTAAAAATACAACATACAAGCTACTTCTAATCTGAAATGTAATCTGGTTTCTAGAGCTGAACACCCATACACAGTAACCAGGTAGCACTGATTGTTGTTATGCTTAGTCCTAAACTTTCTTGTAACCATACATAAATGTTGAATTACGTCAAGTATTATGCTTGTGTTCATTTTTAAAATTAAAAATAAGTTAACAAAACTTAATCCATGCCAAAGGCCAGTGACTAGGCTAAACCAGAAGAAAGTCAGCTAGAGGCTGATTTTAAATGAAAAAGAAAGGGTAGCTGAGACGCAAAAGACACAGAACTTGATATTTTTACACCTGCAGATTCCACAGGTCTCTTGTAAAGGGAAAACACTGAGAGAAAACCCCTCTGAAAACCCGAAAAATAGATCATTATTCCACAATGCCAAGTATATTGAAATACAAGAAAATAATTAATCTTACTTTTTCAGTGTGGATGAGATGGACATAAAGTTTAGGTACACCTGTTGCCTATATTATTTTTGTACATGTTAGAATTGGATAGGTGTGCTTATATTTCACTTATAGGCTACTCTGTCAGAAAGTTCCCTCTAACAAGTTTAGAAATGGCTTCCATAGTGTCATCTAGAGAATCTGTGAACTAAAACTACATTTAATAAAATACGATGACACATAAGGAGAAGCTGGAGCAGAAAGAAATCTCAGAAATAGAGATGGAGATACATCCTGGCAAATCTAAAAGACATCTCCCAAAAACATAGACAGGGATAAATTTTCTCAATATTTTGATGCTAATTTAATAAAAGTTAGGAGTTAAAAAAAATTCTTTGGTTTCACGAGAAATCTACACAGAAACCTCTCAAAGAAAATCAAACTCTTACCATATAAAATAAATCCTAAAACACAGAGCATTTCATAATTTATAATAAGAAAAAAAAAACAGTTGCAAGGCATAAAATTACAGTTTCAGTATTCTGGAAGTGTTAATATTTAATTGTCAAGATAACAAAAAGCTTTTGTAGCCTAACTTCTGTCCCTCTAATTTAAGTAATCTTACACTGCACGTCTGAATTTCTTGGGGGTTAGCAATAAATTTGACCCTTCTCCAAAAGAACAAGTTCCTCCATCATTAGCGACAGAAAATACTTAGAAAATCACAGTGGGTCAGACAAATAACTAGAAGAGAAGAGCTCTTTATTACCAGGGAAGCAAAGTGAGGTTTAACAGCTAACAAGGCAGCACTTCTGTTTTGCCCTTTAATGTAAATCCTTCAACTTTTAAAGGCAACTAGCAATCAATTCCCAAACTTCAGGCATGCTCTGGGAAGGAGCATGGAAACTGCACTTACATAGAATCATAGAACGTTTTGGGTCGGAAGGGACCTGTAGAGGTCACCTAGCCCAACCGCCCTGCAGTGAGCAGGGACATCTTCACCCAGACCACGTTGCTCAGA
>Ga0181612_121166_pt1 | contig 16211 bp, 11 predicted proteins | sample HoacroProtozoa21_FD_119630 | JGI IMG/M metagenome (GOLD analysis project Ga0181612, IMG submission 119630) | Hoatzin crop microbial communities from Cojedes, Venezuel. Combined Assembly of Gp0051906, Gp0051904, Gp0051908
GGCAGTGCTCACATTAACACCACGTGTCGCTTTAGTGAATGATTAACTTTCTGTGTGTTCTTCAAAAGTACTTTTGGTGTGCTTTGAAAGTTTGGAGAGACAACAGCACAGGTTTACCCTGCTGCTCGAGATTGCTGCCTCTGGCTCAATAATTTAACCTAGCTATAGGTCCACTGTACTGACAGTGGCAAAGCAGACAAAAGGGATCCTTAGTTCTGTAAATAGGAGTAAAGGAGCAAAGGGTTTGCTCCCTGCCTACTGCATTATCGAGAGAAGAAATGGAAGAGTGCATAATATTTGATACAGAAAAAATGAAAGAAATGAAAAAAAGCCACAAAATTATTCTGAAAAATGGAGTAAATGTTTTTGCGAGAGATTGAAGGAGTTTAGTCTGCTCAGTTAAGGAAAATTTGAGAGACAACTTTCACGCAGTTTAAGCGTGTCACTAAGTTTCTTCTCCCTTGAATGTAAAGGGTCCTTAAAATTATTAGGGAAAGGTATTGCAGGAATGAATGAGTAAAAACTCATGTCAGACACATCCAAATCAGACAATAAGCAAGTTTTAGGTTGAGTATTTCAAAAAGCATGCTTCAATTTTATTTTAAAATCTTACTGACATGTTGGAAATTTACATTCCGTTGTCATACTTAGTGTAATTTAATTACTTTGAGCAACTGCAGATACTGTTCTGAATTTCTTTTATACCCTGGGAAGATGCAGGGAGAGCCTATTCTTCAGTCCTTAGCTCAGCTTTCCTTCTGGAAAGCTGTTGGGATACCAAATCTGCCGCTTCTGATTTAAAAATCGGCACGCTATACAGAAGCCTTTGGGGAATGTCCCTGGTTAACTATCTTCTGCAAACCTAAGATTGCATCTTGTTTCTTGTACTTGCTTGAGAAGAACTGCTGTGCTGTGCAATGTATTGGGGTGCGCCTGGTAGTAACCAGAACGTATTCAGCATCTTTCTTGTATTTGTTACAGGCAGGAGTAATTCCACTGAAATTATAAAATTCTTTCATTTTCAATAAGCAGAGAATCTACTTTCAAATCTCAGCTGTAATATCATCTGTTTGATAATCAGTCATGGCAGTTCTTACTAGGTAATGCCTGTCATCAGATCTAGGCAGCTGGGGAAAGACTGATCTGAAGATCAGAATATGCAACAGTCTTGAGGCTGATGAAGACAGCGGAAAAGTTGTAACACTGATGCAGTACCCACTGTTGTCAGCTTCCCATTAGTTAAGGTGGTTTCATACTGCTGGTGGTTTTGGTAAAGCTTGAGAATTTGTCTACAGTCCTTACTTGTTATCCAGTATTCTGCAACGGGTTTATATGAGCTATTGTTATCCATCTGCTTGATTACCCGTGGACATGATATGGGTTTGTACACTAGGCCAGAACATGTTTTAATGAATTACTGCTCCGGTGTCAAGAATCACTTAATTCAGTAATTTTCAATTTATGTGTAAAGTCATTTTAAAGATACCATAAAACTTAGATTAGTAATATATGTTTAATAAAGAATGAATACATACTTAAAATAATTTGAGGTTACAGAGCATGGTGAAGGGTACAGAGTTCATTAAAAAACTGGACAACAGTCTGTTTTCAGATTTTCAATTTTTATTTTTCCCACTGCTAGACTCTGGTTTCTGCTTCAGAAAAGTGACAGTCTTGAAATGTGAGTAATGTTCTTGCTGTTGGTAGTTACTGTGGAAAAAAATGATGGATGATTCTGTGCTTTGCAGAAGTTTTATTTCCTTTTTTTTTAAGTTTGAACTTAAGCTGGAAACTTCTTCAACTTTTGAATGTTGAAGAGCAGCAAAGGGGAAATAGGAAAAGAAATAAAGAAACCAACCTCTCTTAATTAATTCCTTAATGCTGTTGAATTGTGTGTTTTAGAGGAGAAATATCTTTTAAAGTGGAGGGTTGTGGGAGTTGAAGAACTGAGTTGCAGTGGGGTTATGAAGGTAGCTTCTCTAAAGTTGCTGGTGGAGCCTGCTGGCGCAGTGTGTGAAGACAGAGACACTTCGCAGTATCAGGGCAAAGACAAAGTTTTTGGTACTCTGAGAAAAAATCCTCTTGGATAGTATTTGTGTAGCACTTAATTTCAACTTCCTTCTGTTTTAGGAGGAACATCTACTGTCTCTACTTCAGATTTTTTAAAATTATTTTTTTAATGCATAGGTTTCACTATTGCAAGGAGGAGAAATTCTCTTTTTAATATGGTCTCACTTTACTCTTTCTTCATCAGCCCAGCACAAGTTACACTTCAAAATTCACATTAGTGGAATTTCACTCCCTGAGCCGTCTTAAGAGTCTGTTCTGCGTTACAGCGCCTGGGCACCAGTGACCAGCATAGTTGTATCTGCATGTTGGTTAAGCTGTCTCACATCTTCTTCCTCTTTGATCTGCATGTTCAGTGCACACTTTCTTCTGCTTGTCAATTGTCTTCTCATTTTTAAAAGAGCTTTTACAAATTATTATCTACCGAGGTTATTTATCAGAGAGTTCTTAATTTATTTGAGCCAGCTTTAATAGCTTTTCAGAGTATTTAACTGGAAAAAATATTACTATTAAGAAATGTTACCATGAATTATTCCTATAGAGATAGACATAATACTGCAGACCATGAGGAACCTGCAGACAAGTTTTTGTTCCTGGAAACATGCTTTGCTTAATTTATATGCTTTGGAAACTATGGCTCAGCATCTTGACTAATTTCCTTTCTGGTGCCCTTTGATGGAATATTATTGCACTTTAATCTGAAAGGAACACAGTAATTGGTAAGAGTTTTTGTACCCTTCAAATTACAAAAGATGCATTGCCTTTTATGTGTTCTCTGGTGTTTATAGCTACTTCATAAACTTGCTTAAAGCCTAGTTTAAACAAAAGCAATGTTACAAAAGCTTACATGTGCTCTAGAAAATTGCAGTTCATGTAGAGAAAGTGAGATGTATTGAGAACACAGGATAATATAATGTATTGTGCATGCAAATTTGCTTGCTCTGTATTGGTGTTTTCAATTCCATTTCCAAACAATGAACATGGTAATTTCATTTTACAGATAATGTAGTTTGAGGCCCGAAATCAGTTTAGCAGTACACATTTTTGATGCATGGCAAGGGCAGTTGCTAGTTTTAAATGTATCTGTTTGTAATCTCTTCAGCAGAAATACAGCAGTGACTGATACATTTCATGGCACTTACGTTGTCTTTGCATATTGGGAAAGATCAGAAAATGATCTGTGTGATTCACTGATCACCAGAAAAGCGGTAGGCAGTCACCACAGGGTGAAATTTTGCTATGCGTTTAGAAAGAAAGATAATTTGAAGAATCCTTTACTGACATTCTGTGACCACCGTCTTCCACAAATGTTGTGATTTGGGGTTGTGTTATTTTATTATCTTTATATTATTTTTTATGTGGGCATATGTACATGTATAATACTATGCTGGGTTCCAATTATGCATTATGGTATATAAAATGGCTGGCACAAAAATCTTCCTATGGACGGTCCTGATTTATTCCTCTGTTTCCTTGCACATGTAAGTTGTGCATAGACTGAAGACCAGCTTGAAGATTGGTCCTTTCTGCTGCTTGGTCTGCAGGATGAATTTGCACCAATTGACACAACTGCTAATAAACAGCTTGTCATCCTTTAGTAAATTATCCTGTTAGTTTTGAGAAACCCTGTAGATACAGGTTTTTATAACAGTGTTAAAGGTTTAGCAAGAACTGTCGGTTAACTTGCTCAAAATGCAAAGGAGATGCTATTTGTATAGATTGCTATAGATTTTTGTCTTGTCTAATGGAATTTATATTTTTCTATGAATGTGTATTGAAAAAAGTGAAAACAAATAAAGGCCAGACAGAGGTAAGACATTCTAAGTTCAGAAATAACTCAAAACTTTGAATTTCTCATGCATGCCATTGCACTCCTGGTTTCTAAGGCATCCAATCACATCTGTCTTTCTGCCAAGACAGCAACGCTAAAGCAGGCTGGAAACAGCATCCTTTCACTTTGCATTAAAGCACACAGACCAGCACTCAGCTTTGTGCATTTTGAACTCACTGCAATAAAAGTTTTAAGAGATAAGAAGCTTTTTCTATTTCAGGGTTGCCATTAGCCTGAATAATACATAAACATGGGAAAAGGTCTGAAGTCCTTTTGAGGATCACAGTATAGCTTCAATTAAATTATACATCATTATCACAGCTGCCAAGCCTGGTGTGGGATTTTAACCCCCTATCTCACTAAATGTTCTATGTAGCTGTCTTGTCCAATTCTTTCTTCTTCTTCTCTTTTTTTTTTTTTTTCCTAAGCAACAATAACACTCTTTGAAAAACCTAGTTTAAGGAATAAAGTGGAGGGTGAGGTTTGGTTAATCAAGACTGAACATTCAGGTGTCAACAGTCAAGCACCAAGGGAGGAAGGAGGTCAACTCTCTCGCTTTAAAAAACACTAGGGAGAAATCAAACACTGTTAAGTCATGACACATTATGTTCCTTTTGATCTGGGGCTGTGTGCACTCCCTCTGTCTGCCGAGTGATTCACAGTGCAGCTCCGAGTTGATCATGAAACCCATAGTTACGGCAGAGTTGCAAGGGCTACCCATCAGGGTTGCTTTCAGTAAATGTCCACGTAGCCGGCAATGACTTTGAAATGCAATCTGGACAGACAGATTCTTTGTCTGTTTGTCCATCTATGGTTCTTTCAGGTTTTACAGCCCAAAATTTTCATGGTGACTTGTCATATTGCAGATGTGTGTTTTCTTGGATCCCAGTATGATACAGAATTACTCAGTCGTCATAATAGATGTCAGCTAGTTATTACTTCTGTGGTGGCTTTGGCATAAATCTAGGATATACAGAACTATTACCACATACTTAGGAAAATCATAATGGCTTGTCTTTTTTATTTATTCCTACAATATCCTCTAAAAGTGTTAGGAGTGTTTTGATTAATTAATTACACTATTCACACTTCTAATGCCACCGCACTTGCCATTAATTTTATCAGTTTGCTTGTCTTCTTTGTACTAGTATTGTATTAATAAATATTCTGTCTTGAGTAGCCACATATGAAGGACTGAAATCAAGGTGGCATTGCAGAGGTTGTGTGTAGAATACTTATTTAGGATTGTACCCTACCATTGATTTTCATGCTGAACAGGCCATCGATTTCAGTGGACGTTTAATGTGCAGATCAATGACACATTATAGTACTTAAATGGTAACATTTGATACTTAAAACTGAATGGGCCAGGGGTATCAATGAGTTTGAAGCAGGACTGAAAAAATCTGATAGAAATCCAAACTTCCTTAAAATTTCAGATGGCTACAAGACTTGGCTTTGGAGAAACAGCTGGCAAGGAATGTGTGAAGAACTGTGTTTAAAATGCAAAATGCCAATTCATAGGAAAACATCTGAGTTTAAAGTTTTTTGCAATATATATTTGTTGCACAATAGCACCGGCACTGACTTAGCAAACGTTTGCATGTCGACTGGCAGCCGACCGCAGCCGGTGCCTTCGCTGCAGCACAGCTACCTGCCGACACGCATCTCTTACAGCTTTGTTGGTTTCTGTGTCGATGTGCTTTCCTTGTACAGTAGCAGTTTGCAGAGTGGCAAAAGAGTGTTTGGTGTATACTGGGGAGAAATCAGATCGTATAGCTCATTATCCCAGCATCCTGAATTTATGGAATGCAGCTGGAAATCCTTTAAGACTGTTTACATTAAACTTTACATGAATTGTATGTCTTCCAGACCTGATTGAGGGACAAGGAGAGATGTTTGACCAGGAAATGTATTATGGATTTTTGCAAGTATTAAACGAGACTCTGATTTCTTAATCCCCCTGTTGGCCCAATTTTGTTCTGACACAGGTTTCTTAACAACTAACTCGTTGAATTCCATGTATGTTCTCAACTTGACTGTATTTGCAGCTTTCAGACATTTTTCTTAAGCCCAGTCGCTAGAAGGGCATCAAGTTGGAGGATGAAGTGTTCACTTTTGGTGGTTTGCATGGTGTTTTATTAACCCTCAGACTGGAAAAGAGACTTTTTTAGGATATCAGCTATGCTTTAGTACAGAGCTTGAAGAGAAATGCAGAAAATTCAAGCCTGTGCGGGCTGTCAGACCAAATATATGAAGAGTTAATTTTTTGCTATTCTGTTGCAGAACTATTTTATAAGCATTCCTACTGATACTGAAAGAGAAGAAGCAGAAGCACCTTCCTCAATCACTTCTTCAAAATGACTCGAAAAATCTGTTCTCCAGCATGTAACATATGCCCTTTAAAACTTCTACTGTGCTGCTGCCTTCTCTTATCTGTACGGGCCATAAATTTTGCATGGGTATAGAGGGAGCTGCAGCTTGAGTACTTGAAATAGTTAGGAAGATTCTGCTAAAGTACACAGACAAAATACATTGGCAAATGGGTCTTTGTAGACAGACATTGTTACCAAGATCCATGTGTGCTAAATTGTGCAAGCCTGAGGAGCACTAAAGGCCAGCGCTTGCAGGAACTTAATTTTGGGTGAATAGAGTCCTTAGATTCATTGTGATATTGCACATAAATGAAAATACCAGATGTCATTGACTTGTCAGTGAAAAAGTAGCCTAGGCTTTGTAACAAATGGATCAGCGATGTATATTTGGAAGCTTCGTGACATATTAAAGTAGTTTATGAGGCACAATTTGTTTTGGTGGTCTGCTCTGATTGATGGTGTGCTATCTGCCACTGCTTCTGCTGTTGTGGTATGTTTGTAATAAATGTTCTTTGTGCGACAGTGCTAAATGTGTTCCATCTAAATCATTCGTTACTTATAACAAGTTTCAGTGTATATGAATCAAAGGTTGTTTATCCTTGCCTTTGAAAGAATTTATCATGTTGAAGTAGCTCTATCATCTCAGACGGGGCAACGGCATGCCTAAGTGCTCAGACCTTTTCAGCAGTGTCCACTGCAAACAGTACGGAAAGGTAAGCCGCAAGCAGTGTTATGTTAAATGCTACTTTTAAAGTTATGTTGTCATTTCCAATCCAGCACTCCTGTTTGGTGTGGGTTTTTTTTTTCTTTTTTTTTCTGATTTTGCAAACACATTATCAGAAAATATCAGAAATAAGCACTGATGGACAAGGGGGCAACCTTCGTGCGACAATTGCGACATGTCCGAGGAAGAACATCAGTGGGTGGGGTTTTTGCTGATGCTTTATACCAGTGTATCACTACTTCATCAGAAAACTATAAAAAATGTATGCACTACCCACAGGGGATTTTCTCCTTCTTGAAAGTGCACAATGCACTACCCTTAAGCAAACAGCATACTTTGTTTCTTCTTGACTGGTAGAAGATGGGATGCTTTTTCCCCATGGGCCTTATCTGTGTCCTTCCTCCAAAATTCAAGGGAAAGAGGAGAAAACCTAAGGACTAGCACTTCAGGGCGATCAGTGTGGAAATACTGCTTCACTTCTTATTATGTAAACACTGTTTTTAATTTCTAAGTGGCATCTGAAAGTAAAAGAGCTTATTTTTTCTCTTTCAACAGCCACTAGGAAGTAAGAAGTATAAAAAGAAGTGACACAGAGGTGTTTAAAGTAATCTTGAATTCTTAACAGAGGAAAAAATAGAGAACTTTGAGTACCTGTTAATTTAAATTTGCATGCTGTTAGTTTTTAACTGTCTTTAAAGGCAATATCTTTCATGTAAATATACCAATGTACATGAGAATGTAGACTGAGAAAATAAGATATGACTTTTTAAATTACTTTGGCTATTAGTAATTACATTTGAATCATAATAAATATGTGAATCTCTAGATAAGATAATTTCTCAAGTGTGCTTGGTCCCTTATACTATTAAAAAAGGCAGACTTTTGTACCAAATAGTTTGTTAAATGGAGAAACAAGTTTGACAAAGAATGGAAAAGGGAAACAGTAAAATTAGTTGTCCTAGCAGTCCAGTTTTGATGCAAGGAAAGTATCTCTAACTCCTGACTGTCAGTTCTTTTTTTTTTTTTTTAATTTTGTATGCAATACAGTGGTAAACACACAAAATATGTGCTGGTATTTGGAAAGAAGGATGTGGGTACTTTTTTCATAATTTTCAGAAAGAAAGAAAAAAAGCACAGTATTACAGATTTAAAGTTGCTGTAACGATCAGTTGAGGCTTTACAGCTGCAGCAACATCAAACAGTGGAAGGCAACTGCATGGCATAAGGTAGTCTCTTCCTTCCCCCACTGGGGCATATTCATGCTTGTGTTAAGTTCATTGTATTTTCTTTTTTAACAAGCAGCCTTTTTAGCCTGTGGATTGATCCTATTTCTTTGTTTGTATTAATGCTCTCTTTCCAGAAGTTCTTTGCATGTTAATAGCATCTTGTAAGCAGTGCATTCAGGAGTGTTTATCAAAACTTGAGAAGTTTTATAATTAGCCCCTAAGGAAAAAAAGAAGATCAAATACAGGAAAAAAATAAAGAAATTTGTAGCATCAGCAGCTCGTAAGACAAATCAGTTCAATATTCTCTGCTTCCTAAAGCTGATGAACAAATATTATGTGGCAATACATGGAAATTGAATCTTCACTTTGTTTATGATCTGTCTTATCTACCTCTAACCACTCTCCTGCTTTTTTAATTGCAAATCCTTGCCTTTGCATATTCACATTTCTTTCTCTTCTGTAGATGTATTTTTCTTTATCACCTCATAAGCAACCAGTGGTTGAATTCTATAATGTCTCTTATATGGGCTTGGTGGAAGACAAGGCCTTCTTGGATATGTGTCTGTATAAAATTGATTAACCCATCAGTTCATAGGAACTATACCTATCCATGGGTAAAAAGTGCCTTTTACAGATTGCTTGCTTGATCCCTGTTTTGGTAGGTGGAAAGATAATGTATGATTATGTATGGTGTATATATATATGACGTATATATGTCATATGTATGATATGTGTACAAGATCTAAGGTTCTAAATGGTTTTATATGTATGTCTTCTGACTAAAAAATTGACACGTGCTCTCCTCGGGGTGGGGAGCGAAACAGGGGGAGGCATTTGCATCATTGAATCAAATGGTTGCTCAGACTTTCGCAATGTTAGCTACTTTTCCTGGCTCCAGATGCCAGCAGCTGTGAGATCTGGTGGTGAGAGGCTTCCATTTCTGTTTTCCTGCTTTCAGAAAGTAGAAAAGATCTTCAGAGGAAGGCAAGATGCAGACCCCAAGAAGTCTTGATGATTTTTGGTTTTGCTCTTTCCCTTGTGCTTAGAACGAGAAGGGAGAAAGAAAAAGCAGGGAAGATGAGGCCCTGGGAATCGCCGCGATGTGGCTGTGAGCTCGCAGCCACCCGGTGCCAGGAGCAAGCGTAGCGGTCTCAGGACTCCTGCCTTGCGCTGGCGGCTGCATGAGCAAGCGGTGCCTTGGTTATTGCGCCTTGTCATCTTGCTTCTTCCTTACCTACTGTTTCCACTATTTCTGAGTTACAAACAGCGTTGCAAAGTGCAACTGGTACCCCCATCGGCAAGCCCAGCTGATTTTCAAGATTGCTGGCAATAGCTGGTATTGCTGCGAAACCAGCCATCTTTCTTTTATGTAGTGACTTTCCACACAAGTTTTGCACTGAAGAATTTCATGAGAGCGGCACAGACACAGGGGATTTATACTACTGAGATGAGGTCTTTTGTTCAGGCGTTTTGACAATGATGCATAATACTCACCGTGTCTGGGAGGAAGCAACACATCTGTCTTTATATCCAGTTCAGTAACCTCTGCTGCCTGTGCTTACTACTACAGAGGAAAGACTAGGCTGGGGATCAGGGCTTTAATTTTTAACTCCGACTTGCTGGTGGAATCTGTTTGACCATGCTTTTTATAAATTAAGCTGTGTTCAAAGGCAGCAAAAACTACCAATCTGCAAACTTTTCTACCAGCTTTGATAAAGCCTGCTGTCCAGACTTTGTGATATTTTTCACTTGTCTTACTTACAGCGGGGTCTGCCCTTCCCAGCAGCTATCAATATAATTATTTTTTTTTTCCCTTCTCTGTAAAAGTAAGTTTAACCTCACAGCCCTCTTGCCAGGGGAGAGTTTTATCTAGTAACCACATAGAGAGCTGAGAAATACAGATATTAGATGATCTGCCAAATTGTACTGCCTTCGTCTCTTACAGAACAATAATAAAAAGATCTCTCCTATAATGGCTCTTCATTGCCAATTCCCTAGTTGTTCTTCACCAAAGTACAATTAATTACTAACGGGGCTTCCCGTACAGAAAATTGTTGATGGAGCATCTGAAAAAAAGCAGTAGAGCATAAACCCCTGGAAGCACACTACAAGGGGGGAAAAAGCTGTATTTCCCACCCCAGGCTATGCTCTTTGTTCCTGTCATCTGCATTCTGAGCTTTTCAGTGTTTGGGTGGTTGGGGGTTTTTCCCCCTGCTTCTTAACTTGTCTCTGTCTTCCTTGATACTAGGACTACTGTCATCTGGTCTTCGTTTATGAGCAGGTTAAAAATGGTCAAGGTGTTGTCTGCACATTATACTCTGTGGGTCTGAGGTGTTAGCTCCAGACTCTCACTGCCTTCTTTCAAAATGACAGGTCTCCCTCCTCAGCTTACTCCAAAGGGCTGAATTTGCTGGCTAGTGCAGATTTTTATTATTATTGTGCTTTAATTCAGACAGAATAAAATAAAGAGCTGAACTTCTGAATTCTTAGGGACTGCTAAAAATAGGACTGAAATGCTACTGTCCCTAATGGTTTATTAGGGAAAAGACACAGTTTGCTAATATTTTCTTTAAATACATGTGAACTCCATCTTGCAGAAGTTGTAAAAATCAATTTTACTACTAATTAGAATTATAGAACTTTCTGCCAGTAAATATGCTAAATATAAGGAGGCATTGGACTCCATGAGGTCAATATGTTTGCCTTCAAAATATATCGTAATATCTGTTAATGTAATCCACCAATTAAAAAGTCTATAAATAAGTATTTACTTAATAGATTTTAATGTCTCTGAAGGGAGCAATTAGGCTTTTAAGCAGAACTCTTAAACATTCCCATGAAGGTTTTAGTATTTTCTTTAACAATTTGTCTTACACACATGCTCATTTCAGAAATCATGTTTGAAAAAATAGGGATTTATTGTAAACTTGTACTTTGTGCCCTGAAGATAAATGGTTCTAAAATGAGTGTTGATAATGTATGTATAGTAATATTTATTTCGGTATGTAAATGATAAAAATAAGGAGGCAGGTTTTCTTTCCTACTATAGTTTTGTATACCTTGCTACATCCTGCAACCTTTGGTTTAATCAGTGGTCATGTGAGAACAGTTTTTGTCTCATAAAGCCCTTTTTATGTATTTTACATACTAGAGATAAAGGGATTTAAAATACTGAGGCAGACTCTGTATGTAGAGTCAAGAGGCAGACTTGATGTAAATATCAGCGAGCTGGGCTGATTTAAATTAGCTGTGCATCTGGCCCATTCTCTTTGAAAACAGATAATCGGCTTCAGTAATTGACTGAGATTTGTGGGTTTCATTTCTTTCATTTTATATTTAATTGTATAAAATAGTGGCATGCAAATGTAGTCAAGATTATTAAAATTATTGATCACCTATTCTGCCCAATCAACTACAAACTATGCAGAGTTATAAACCATTAGTTTTAGGTTATATTAGAAATTCATCCAATTAGAAAAAATAATAATAATTAAAAGGATCAGGGATGTGTGTCAAAATATAATTGCATATTCCAGAGCTAGAAAATTGTAGTAGCAGGACTGGCAGTCATTCTTATAAGAGAGGGCAATGGCAAATGGTGAAAATTCTAATATGAGTGAAATGCCAGTAAATGTCATACTAATAACAGTATACATTACAACCTGCTGTGATTTTTCTCTCCCATGGGTCATATCTTTTTCCTCTTTTCTTCCGAGGTACCATGACCATGGAAAAAAGCTCTTTCTCAAATCTCTGGCTCCTTTTCTCAGCACTGTTTTTTTTTCCTTTTGACTTAATTGATCAATTTAATAGCTTCTATAATTAATCTACAACCTTCTGTAATATGAGCTATGAATCAGAGACATGGAAATATAAAAAAAGTCCTGTTACTTTGAAATCAGGTTGTTTACATTTTACATAATTCCCTTTAGAAAATATGGTTTACCTGTAGCAGGAGATTCACCATGTTTTCTCTGCAAATTTTGAAGATAAAACTATACGTGTTGTACAGCTAACAGTATAGTAGACTGTAAATCATACTAAGTTAGAGTAACCAGTGACAAAAACAACAAAAAGTGTCTTGCATCAGTGAATATTACAAATATAAGCCCGAGCTGATTAAGAAAGAGATTTTCTCTCAAACCAAGTCTGAAAGAAAGGCAGTATCATCCCTGAGATGCTACTGAAAATGGCAACTTCTAGCAGTCACAGCTTGTTTTGCTGTAAGGAGTCGTCTCATTCCCACAACAGGATTTTTTTCTAATCCTTGGGAAGTGTCAGCGTTTTAGGTATTTTAGAGAATGCTGCAGATCCTCAGCAGGATACAGAGTCCTCGTCGTGAGCGTACGCAGTGCTTCACACTCACCCACCACAAAGGCAATCTCTGCCTAGAAAGAAGTTGCAGTGTTGTGTAGTTGACATACTGAGAAGTGCTGAAATAATTTAGGACTGGTAGAAAATAAGCTGCTATATTAAAGCTATTAAATAAAAATAATTTTTTTGTGGCTGTTTTAAATATACAAGTAAAAACGTGTTGGAAAATTACCTTCGTAAGGTAACTGAGGTGCAGCCTCCCTGGTTCTTCTCTAGACAAGGACCACATGCACAACCAATACCATTAGCAGAGCATTTGAAAGAATTATAACAGCCAAAGAACGCCTTTTAATGCTGAGTACTCTCAATGACTGAAATTACTGGAAGGTGTCCATTTCCCTTAAGTTATTTAAGTGCCCAAAGTGGCAAATGGGTGCAATTTTCAAAAGTATATAGATGAATAATTCTCATTGATCTGAATCCCAGATAAATGACAAGGTTCACCTATGAAATCCCACTTTGCACTTACCTGCATCTTTAGGTATCCTCATATTGCAAATATTTCCTTTGGACACCAAATCAAGAAACCATCTTTATTTATTTAAACTCCCAATTAACTGTGACTGCCTGCTTAAGATTAAGCATATGCCTGTGTGCTTTTCTCAATAAACATAACTGAAGCATGTGAGGGTCCTCCTAATCCAAAGTATGTGGCAGGGGTAGGCATTGTTGCTAGTTAGCGGTTGCATTGCTTCCTCCTAACTTCCACAGTTTTAAAACTTTGACGTTGTGAATTGAGATGTAGTGTTTTTCTGTCTTGAACCCAAAGGGAATTTGAAATCTCATCAGTTAATATGGAATAGAAAATAATGGGGTAGAAGCTGAGGATGCTCATTGAAAGAAGAAAATGAAGACTTAGACGAATAATCCTCATTTAAATCCCTTAGGCAGCGTTTTGAAAATCTCTGCCTCAAGTATCAGCTGTGCCAGGGATTGATAACAAACAATGAGGGGGAAAAAAAAAGTACTTTGGATAGTCTGAAAGTGCTTCGGTTCTCAAATAAATAAAAAAGGCCATAGACTGTTGCTTTAGTAGCTGTGCATAGTTCTTTATTTTGAAAAGATATCTTCATCGAGTAACAAAGATAAAAGATGCCAGACCCTCAAAAGGTTTTCTGTGACAATGTAGGTTACTGAAGTCTTAATTCATGTAATTAAAGAAGAATAATAAATATATAATTTGTAGCCTTTCAAAAGAATTAAAAAAAAAAAAGTAGTCTGTGGACTTTCCCCAGTCTGTTTTTTATAACAAGGCTCTTCAGTCTTAGTTAAGAAAACAAAAATTGAAACTTGTGATCTATAAAATATATAAGCACATAAGAAGGCAGAATTAGTTATTAAATGAAACGCTTATTTGAGAGACATGTTTTTCTTCTACGGTAAACAGGAAAAAGAAGTGCTCATTTTGCATCATCCCTTTTGGTTTGGAATTATAAATTTCCCAGTGTGTTTTGGCCGTAAGAGAAACAGCAAATTTCTGTTCTGTGGAGGCTGGAGAAAGCAGAAGCAGCCTCCAGGCGCTGTCTTGCTTCATTTCTACTCCTTCTTCACCAGCTGGGAAACATCAAGGTGGATCTCAAAGGTGCTGCCTGTTGGGGGTGGATTTGCTATTAGGTCATCTTGGATGGTCCAAATCAGGAGTATTTTACCAAAATGTGTGTGAGGGCAGAAAGCTGATACAGACTGGGGTTTCAGCCTGAGTGGGTTTTGAAGGAGGGAAGGAGCAGGGGCTGAGGGAGACAGATGAGAGAGCAGAGCTGCTCCTGGGCAGGTTTTGTTGGAATAATCAGAGAGGAACTGTGATTTGTAATTGCCAATTCTACTGAGCTGGTCCAACCTATCCCTAATGTAGCCCAGGATCTAGAGGGTTTTCTGTCTTTCTTGAAGCCTTTCTCATATGAGAGAGAAAGAAAAGAGTAGAAATAAGTTATGGTGAGCAGGCTCTCCTCTGGTGAGGAGCCGGAGGAGGATGGAGTCCCAAGGTCCTTGTAGGCTGAGACACCCTGTGGTCTTCTTTCCTATGGTAGGGAGCGTCAGTCATATTCAGAAATGAGCCCTGCAGTTAGGCCAAAGCCTATTTAATTTGAAATATTGATTGTGAACTGGGAGGCTGCTAGCCTGTAAGTGGGTCCAGCTGGGTGTCTCCTAACTGGGCAAACTATACCCACTGTAGGTTTTCAGTCCCTCTCCACAGCTCCCCTTTGCCTACATTTCCTAACTTATAGCTTCTGCTTTTTTACTGGTAATTATTGTACGACATTTTAAACTACTATTAGCATAACATCAAAACTTCAAGCATCCAGAGGCTTATGTTTTGGCATGGGTCCTGGAGAGATAATAGGTCTTAATATATTTTTTAAACTGTAAAGGAATGTTTATACACAGCAGTTACCTCTTACAGCAAGTAAGGAAACAGGAATTTTCTGGAAATTCAAACTGGAATTACTGGAAATTCAACTTTTAGGATAAACTGAATGTATTTCTAATGAAAGAAGAAATAGGATTGTATTTTTATGATAGAGTGGATGACCTTATACTGAAGCACAACACTTCTCTGTTCACTTAAGCAGAAGATTTCTTGCCTGAAAGCCAGCTATAATATCAGCTATATATTTCTTTTCTACTTTAGGCAAAAATTAAATGGTGTAAAACCACACCACAATTTCAGCATATTTTTTGTAAATGTTTACCACTGCTTAAAAATTAAGTATAATTATTTTGTGAAATGCTAGGTACTTCAGTCTGTGTTTACAGGCGTGAGAGAATTTAGTAATCAAATTGTTAAATATCTTTATAAACTTGTGCTACTACATTCATTCATATGTGGAAGTTTCCTATGGTTTAGTGAAAGCTTATGTCATTTCCTAACTTTAAAAAGTGCAACTATGCTCAAGTTAATTGGAGAGTAAAAAATTCAATATATTCAATGTATAATTTGGAATTGATCCAATTTGCCTGACTTCTCATGCTAAAGGCTTATTGATCCAGATTAGCTAGCCATGTTGCAATTTCTACAAAGCACATGTTATATATTTGACATATACACCATCTATACTAAAGAACTTGATCCTAATATCCTCATATTTTGAAACTTTTCTCAGGCAAGTTAAACACAGCATTTAGTGAGTCTAGCAATGATTCTTATTTTAAAATGAACTTTAAATAATGTAAGAATCATAGAATCACAGAATGGTAAGGGTTGGAAGGGACCTCTGGGAATCAGCTGGTCCAATCCCCCTTCCAGAGCAGGGTCACCTAGACCGGGTTGCACAGGACTGTGTCCAGGCGGGTCTTGAATATCTCCAGAGAAGGAGAATCCACAATCCCTCTGGGCAGCCTGTTCCAGCGCTCTGTTACCCTCAAATATGTTCTTCCTCATGTTCAGACGGAACTTCCTATGCTTCAGTTTGTGCCCGTTGCCCAGAAATGGATGCAGTACTCCAGATGAGGCCTCACTAAGGCAGAGTAGAGGGGAAGGAGAACCTCCCTCGACCTGCTGGCCATGACTCCTCTTGATGCACCCCAGGATCCCATTGGCCTTCTTGGCAGCCAGGGCACACTGCTGGCTCATGGTTAACCTGTTGTCCACTAGGACACCCAGGTCGCTCTCCACA
>Ga0181612_183551_pt1 | contig 16211 bp, 12 predicted proteins | sample HoacroProtozoa21_FD_119630 | JGI IMG/M metagenome (GOLD analysis project Ga0181612, IMG submission 119630) | Hoatzin crop microbial communities from Cojedes, Venezuel. Combined Assembly of Gp0051906, Gp0051904, Gp0051908
CCAAGTTCCGGACCATCTTGGATACCCTTTACTGGCCCTTCTCTGGTTTCCCTCATGATGTGGGAGTCCAACGCCAGGTGCAGTGTTTCAGGTGTGGCCTCGGTTCTGAGGGCAGGGGATGGTAACTGACCTCCATCTGACGTGCTGGCCATGTTGCCACCAGGGTAGCACAGTGGTTCTCTTATCTGCAGTGAGAGCACACTGCTACGGGCTCACACTGAACCTCGTGCCCACTGTGACACCCAGATCCTTCCCAGCCAGGCTGCTGCTCAGCCAGCTGGGTCCAGACTGGACCACTGCATGAGGTTATTCTGCCCGTATGTAGGACTTTGCGCCTCTCCTTAGTGAACTCACGAGGTTTCTGTTGTCCCACTCCAAGGATCCAGTTTCCAAGGTTCCTATGGTTGATGTCGTCTCATTTGACGTATCAGCCACTCCCCCTAATTTTATATCATGTGTGCATTTGCTGAGGGTGAGCTCTGTGTCGTTGTCCAGATTTTGAATGATGTGGATCCCAATATCACCTTGGGGACTCGTCATTGTCCCCCAGCCGGCTGTCAGTCCGTTGCTGATGACTGTTAAGCCCAGTCGTCTGGCCAGTTTTCAACCACCCAAGGGTCGGTTTGCCCAGTTTGATGTAGTATGCTACATCACCTTCCAGATGAGACTTCTGTAGGAGGTGGTGTCAAAAGCTTTGATGAAGTCAAGACGTACTGCATCCACCACTTTGACCTTGTCCAGATAGCCAGTTATTTTGTCTTTGAAGGCAAGGAGGTTGCCTGAGCATGATTTGCCCTTGGTAAACCCGTTCCCACTCTTTCTGGTTGCTTCACAGCTTTGGATATGGACTCCAAGACAACATGCTCCGTGACCTATCTAGGCACTGATGTGAGACTGACTGACCCATAGTTCCCAGTCCTCTTCTTGCCCCAGCTGATGCATTTTCAACAAGAATGTAAAACCCTGCCTAGCTCTCTGTGCCTGGGTATTTCTTCTTGCTTCAGATGATAAAGTAATGCCACTCTGATGAATGCAGGCAGAGTATGGCCCCAAGTTTGCAAAGCTCTTTGGGGTCGGAGGTCCTTTTCAAACTAACGGTCCTGTTGTTCTTGTCTCTCTTTCTCTTCAGCCGAGCAGCTGCTTCAGCTGTGCTTGTTCCAAATTGCAGCATGATGTTAATTTTCTAAGATCTGCCTATCGAAGAAGATTTCATTTCAGTTGGCAAAAGACAGTGCACTAAAACAGCTACAGCTGAGACAAAGACGGAAATTAACATTTGTAAAGGGAAAAAAAGAAATGAAAGGGACAAAAGAAATGTTGGTGACAAGGAAGAAAGTGAAACAAAAATGAAATCATTGTCATTATCTGACTACAAAGGGGAAGGGTGCTGTTCCAGAGATGAAGACTCCTGCCATGCCAGCCTGCTGCCTGGGACCCATTCCAGCAGGGGAAGCAGTTTGTCCACATCCATCCAGGAACGGGGCACGGCTGTGAGTGTAGAGGGCTGAGTCGACCACTATCATCCCTGGAGAAGTGATTGCTTAAACGGTCCATTGACATGGTATTCGCCGTCATGGCTGTGCATACCCATTTCTTAGGTTGTTTTAAAATGTTCCCCCAAGATGAGGGAAAATCCCCCAAATGACTGCCCAAGTGGTGCTGCCAACTCCCGACTCATCCTTAATCTTCAGTTCTTGCTAGGAGGTGGTGAATTAGCCAGGAGCAGACATAACCATGGCTTGGAGAAGGTCACTCCTACCTTGCAGTGCTGTCCTTTGAAAACAACATTCCTTCTCTTTTGCTTTCCAGGAACTCTCCGAGGGGACTGTGGTCCCAGCTGGTGTCCCCACAGTCATATCCATGGCAGCCAGCCATGATGGCAGACACACAAGGCACTCTGTAGACGCCCTGGAATGATGGATGCTCTCTTGCAGTTTGGCAGTTATGGCCCTTGCAATGATGCAGAGGAGAGCCTCTGTGTGGAATCATAAAACAATCGATTTGGGCAACTTTTAGCAAAAACGGAGGTACCAAGCCTGGGAGCATGTGGCTCTCTACATGTACAGCCATCAACTTGAGTGACTCCTGGCTGTGAGTTCATGGGTGGGCTGACTCCCTGATTGCCAAGGCTGCAGACTCACAACACGCTTACTGAAGGCCTGCCCTGAAATGGCAAATGCTCTTCTGGAAGGTTTCAGCTCTTTTCTAAATGCTTGCCCGGCTCAATTCTCACCCTCCCAAGGCAGGTACTGTCCTGTCTTCACAATCCCAGTGCCTGGCTGGCTCAGCTGGTGCCCTGACAGTGCTGGGCATGCCCCGTGCTCATGCTTTCTGTAAGGTCTATTTGCTTGTGAGGAACTTCCATAAGGTGATTTGCTCTGCATTTATGCCTCAAACTTCATCTCTGTGAAGACTGAGATGAGCCCAGGGAAGCCGATCCAAGGAGTCCTGTTCTGTACTGGTTGGTGTCTTGGGTATGATCTCTCTGCAGTGTTAAAAATTGCCATGAGATGTACATGCTTCTTACCGTGACTGCCTCATTAAACCGTGGTGCTCTGAGGGGAACAGGACACCAGCCACTGTCACAATTGGAGGGGCTCATCCTGATTGCAGCTCTTGCCGTGGCAATGCCCTCCCCAGGGAGCAGGGAAAGGGGTATCAGGCAGGGACACCGTGTCGCGGGAGTGAGCCCTAGAGACCAGGAGCCGTGATGGTCTGGGACCTGCCCACAGCCCCGTGGGTTCCCAAGACAGGAGTTTGGGGCACGTGGAGTAGGCTGTGACTGTCCTGCCGTGGATGAGTCACACAAATCCTGGTGAGGCTTTTCCCACTCAGAATGTGGTGACTGGTCAGGAGGAGACAATTCTTGGTGGCCTGCCCCATTGCAGCTTGCTCTGCTGCCCTGGGTGGCAGGAGCTTGCAGTACACACAGTCCTGGAGAAGGTGCTTCATGTTTTCTGGGAGAAACACTGTGAAATTTGGGGGTTTCATTGCAAACTGTGATAAAATTCGTTTTTGCAGTCTGGGATGGCTATGCTCTGTCTATCTCAGGTGAGAACAAATCATTGCTCCAGTTCAGAGGTGATGCTTAAGTAGCAAGCTTAAATGACTGCTCCCAGAGACACGATCAGGATATCCCTGGGTGTTGGTAGTGTTTTGGTCAAGGGGAACTGATCTGGGCCAGGATCCCCACTGGACATGGCTGTGGAGATCATGTTGAAGTGTGGTTGCACTGTCTATCTATAGGTCTTATTCACATGGTCCCCATCCAGAGATGACTTGTGGCCCTGCCCTGGAGCTGTTCCACAGTGGGGAACTCACTTCACAGTCCCAAAGTCAACAGAAACTTTGGGACCCCCAAAAAAGCAGTCTCTTTTGCAAGAAGATGATACAATTCTTCAAATCACAGCTACTACCCGTAAGTCAGCGACAGTTTCCCCAGTAGCAGGCACGCGCGTTAACAGTGAAAGCTCTGCCAAAGGACAGATCTGAGGATTCTTGTGTAGCTGGGAGTCAGCTTTGCCGGGGAACTGCAGGGACTCATTAAGAAGTAATGAATCATGAAACAGCAGGAAGCTAGCTGGCCAAGAAAAAGTGTGAGTTCTGCAATTAACTACGGAGTGCTTAGGTGAATAACAAAGGGATGTGATGCTAAGGCAGAAAGCAGGGCTTGGAGCAGTCAGAGCTGGGAGTGCTGCAAGACTAATTCCTGTAAGCCACAGTTTTTCCAAACAACTTTTAGTCAAAGAAATTGCTACTTTCTCTTGAACTGAAACAAATCCCATGTGCATGTAATTAGCAGGCAAAACAGCTGACAGCTTCTAACTCATGTTTAAATTTATGAGTGACCCAGATCAGTAAAAACTAGGAAACCATCTCCTTGAAGGTGTCTGCTCTTCAATCCTGCTGCTGAGCCAAGGTAAGGCAGTAGGTACGAGATAAGGTCAACGGAGCAGGGGAGGGATGGGTTTCTACTGTGTAAGAGACGCTTGTTCTGGATTATCAGCTTACAATGCAGATGAGAGTGGGATGAAGGAAAGCACGTTGTATTAATTATCCCCTGGGTATGAGGAGGGGTTGGGTGTTCGGGCAAGAAGGCAAGAGGCCCGCGGCAGCACAACATGTGAGTGGCAGAGCCACCATCAACAGGACGCAGAGCTGGTGTAGAGGACATTGGATGATATTCCCAGCTCTGTTACAGACACATGCTGCCCTGGGAAATGACACCTCTGTCTACGGAGCTTGGAGATAGAGACAAAACTGCTATTTCAAGATGACTATCTATTATTAATGTCACCCAAGACCCAGTAAATCTATCCTTTTTATCTGAGGCATTATGCCAGGAGCAGCTGTGTCACAGCAGCCGGCTCCCCTGCAATTCCAGATGCAGTCATGGGGAAGTGAGGAGACTTCTTCAGAAAACATTAATTTCAGCTGATAAGCCTATGTTTTGTACCCTGCTCTCCTATTTCATGTAACCCCAGAGACACTGATTAGCATAAACCAGGCTGACACCTCTCCTGGGCAGGGGACTCTGTGTTAAAGCTCAGTCTTACCGAAACTGTCTCTGGGAGGAGGCACCAGAAACCATGTCTGGACAAAGGGATGGAGACCAGTTGGGACCCCACAGCCTCGCTGGATCCAGTGAAGATCCAATGGATTCTGAAGAGTGCTGCCTCGCCATCAGTCCAGACATGGCCCAGGGCTTTACGTGCTCTCCCTCTCCTCCTGGTCTGGGTCACCCCAGCCCTTCACGTGCCCCACTCACCCCTTTGATAGCAATCGTCACAGGAGATGATCTCCTTTCTCCTGTGCCTCTTGAGTGGAATAACTGGAGCAGAAGCAGAAAGAGCAGAGACTGTTTCTTTTTGTGTCCCTGATGCAACATCACCTTTGAGAGACGTCAGTTCGCATGTGCAGCTCCGATACTTGCCTGGGCGCTAAAAATAACCACAAATGCCAGTTTGCTAGAATAATTGCTTCCAAGCGTGCAAAGGATGGAAGGTACAGCCAGAGGCACAGCTGAAAACTTGGTGGAAGTAAGCATTCAAGAGACCTGAGCAGAAACCCCGAGTGAACTCAGCGCTTGTGTCCTTGGCTGTACGGGGAAGGCAGAATTGTCGCACTGAGCTCATGGTATCAGCTCGTGATGCTCTTTCACTGTCTCTCTGTCTCCAGTGATCCCACCACGCTCACTCCTGATCCAGTGACCGTAGCTGCTGCAGGGCAAGTGCTGGGGGTGGGAGATGCCTCTCTTGCCTCTTGCTTTGGATCACTTCCAAAGTGGCATTTAGGGAAAGTAATGATGTCCCAACTCTGGCATGGAGAGACTCTCTCGTTCCCTTGCATTTGTTTTCTCACTCTGGTTCTTCCCTGACCTCTTTTTGTTTTCTTTGCACCCTTTGCTGGCTTCCCAGGCTCATGAGGTGAGCAGATCAAACAGATGGATGCTCTGGGCTTGCCTCCTGAGGGCTGGGAAAGCTGAGTGAGACAGATCAGGGAAGGCAGTGCCTGGGAGTGTAAGTCACCAAACCTCTGTGCAGATGCTGTCACTGAAAAGTAAAGCAGCCCTCACTCCCTGTAGCTTAATCCGTTGACCTCAGACCTGTATTACTCCAGCCAGAAGAGTAATTCTTAGTGTTTACATGGGTCAGCAGCTAGACAAGGACTTGACTTAGATTTTCCCAGCAGGTCACTGGGCTATTTGCTAATCAGCGGTAGCAAAAACACTGCCAGGATCCTTATGGGTCATTTGCTAGGGACAGCCTAAACCAACCATCACCAGATGAAAAGCAGCATGGGTGAGTGGATGAGATTTGAAACAACTATACTGGAGTCCTGAGTCTGTGGCTGGAGGGGTTTCAGCACTTGTGAGATGGAGAGATAGTTAGCTGGGAGACTTAGCTCTCAGCCTTGGTCCCAACACAGATGGGAGAGTGCACATGGGATGGGCCCCGCGCTAACACATGAGTTTGAACGCGCTGGGGATGGAGCAGAGCCGCCTTTTCCCTCGGGCTCGTGGTGACTTGCAGTGCTCTAGGGAGATTTGTGGTAGCTTCATTATGACTGGTCTGGTTTTCCCCTGTTGCACGTATCTGGTTAGTTGGAGAGATGAACTCTGCCTATAAATCCCACCTCTGCCACCCTGGCAGTGGGCGGCAGTTGTAGAGGTGTGAACTACACACAGAAGCAGCGCGGAGGAGATCTGACCTCCCAGACGGAAGCTGCAGGAGATCATGCTTGCAGTTCTTCATGTATCGCTTCCTTCCATCCACGTCCTCAGCCACGGCACAGCTAAATACGGTAGTTCATCTGGCACAGAGCCACCAAGCTATGCAGAAAGCATGACAACTGTTTAGACGGGGTGACCCTACTGACTCATCTCGCCATCCTGCTAATGAGCACGTGGAAAGCAAGACAGAGGGCACAGCCTGGGGCCAGGAGTGTGTAAGATTTCTTGCTAAAGGATCTGGAAAAGTGAGACACCAGCAAAGTTTGTGTTGTCCATTCCAGTATCATGTGAGCAAGACTTCTATGAAATCAGAGTTTTAAACTATTATTTGCACTTCCTAATCAGCAGAATAAAGAGCTCTGGCTCCGTTAGCAACATTACTTCGCTCTGTCAGTGCATCCAGCGGCTGCTGTGCTTGGAGGCAGGCACACATGCCTGCGTGTCTTCCCGTGGGATTCCTGGGGAGAAATACTCATGGACCAAAGTAGAGAGGCTTGGCCCCAAACTGTCCACAGCAAGAGCTGCAAAACAGCGTAATTATGATCTGTTTTCTCCATGCAGCTGGCATGTAAGTTGCCAAGGAGATTTAAGAATACTGAAATCTCAGCAGCACAACAAAAATAATTTTTGCACAACAGACTAGAGCAACAGCATCTATATTTCAGATCAGCTTGTATTTTTAACAATCCAGCCTCCAAAAGCAGTGGTATGATTTTTTCCTTAATTTTTGCTGACACTTCGCCATCAAATTAAGCCTGGCTTTCTTCAAAACAAAAAAGCTCACTGAGATGTGGTGACTGCAACTTGTAGCTGAAGACAGAAGTTGATAGCAGCCACAGCCATCACTCTCTCCAGCTCATGGGGGTTAACTGGTGTGGTACCTGCTGATCCACTGCCAGGGCAACCAGGTCGGGCTGGCGGGGTGCTGCAGGGCTGCTTGCTGATAATGTCAAAGCCAGATAGGTCAGCGCTGGAGGGATCAGCAACCATCTCATCAGGCTCTTGTAGGGTTTCTGACTTGTGCCTGCTCCCTCTCCTGCCATGCCAGGGCAGGAGCAAAGAGGAGGGAAGGTGGGGAGAGGATTTCTTGCAGTGGGGAAGTAGAAGCAAAAGGGGACGCTCCCTGCAGGGTGACTCGCTGGGTATTGCTGGAAGAGAGCACCCACGGTGCCAGCCTTCCCCACCAGCACCCTGCTCTGACCAGGAGGGAATCAGGCTTGCCCTCCAGCAATGGGGGCAAGACAGAGCAGCAAAGCCCTGGCACGCTCTCCTTACCCAGGAGCGGAGTCCTACGGGCTGTCCTGCGGCTGTCTGCAGGCAGGGCAGCGGGGTGGCGAGGGAGGAACCTGCTTTCCCATCTCTGCTCCCCGCTGTCAGCCCAGAGAGGAAGGAATGCAGGATTTAAAAGTCCAGAGAGAAAGGGAGTAAAAATGAAGAGCCCACTGAAGAAAAGGCTCTCTGGTGAAGGGTAAGTCCTGCCTTCCCTCTCCCACCTCTCACTTTTCATGGAAGGAGTAAGATGCTGTTGCCGTTAGCCCAGGGGCAATGTTTCAGCGTGGCAGAAAGCAAGAAGCAGACTGTGCATGAAATTGTCCTGGAGGAGAGGGATGGCAGAGAGGGCATTGCATTATGATGCCACCTGCCATCACTTCAGGGTGAAAGAGACGGCAAGAGGACATGCATTCCTGCCCAAACAACAGTCACCCTGCCCACGGGCTGAGCCAGCGTGGCTGGGTGGGAGCCAAAGGGCCCCTGCCCTGACCTCCACAAGCTCTGGCTTGTGCTGTGTTTCTCACCAACAGCCAACACAACCAAGCTCGCTGGGAAGAAAACCAGCTTCTGATTTAACAAAGCAAGCACCTTCGATCTGGAAAATCCAAAGGAATGGGGGCAGCTTCCCAGGACGTCATTTGCACGGAGATGCCGTGACGGCACTCAGCAAGTCCGGTAAAGGAGTGAGTCTCTTGCAGGAATCAACCTCCATTAGTCCCCGGGTTAGATGCCACAGAGGGTGACCTGACAAAGCAGGAGATAATGACAGCACAACCCAAACATAGCATGGGAGCCGCTGAAGGGCTGACGTGTTTCTGCAGGAATAGCTGTCACACAGGAGGACCTTTCTGCTGCTGCAAGGTGACCCAATTTACCAGTGTCTGCTGAAATGGGAGGAGAGGATGGGGGTGTGTGCAGACATGTGTGCGAGAGGGGCACGGAGAGGAGGCAGACGACCGGGATTCAATCCCTGTGGCAATTTATCTGGGTGGTATCAGCACTGAGATCCTTTTTCCCCCATGAAAGCAGAGTTGTGCTGCACTTGTCCAGGGAGATGTCACTGTCTGGGCTGTTTAGCCTCCTGAATGGGACAGCTTGGAGCTGCCCGTCTGTCACGAACTTGTCCCTCACCAAAAGAGATCTGGGAGCCACAGCTATCCCAGTCATTTAGTATGATGCTGTTACGGATGAAGGAACCAACAGATTTTATCAAAGCTGTGTCCAGTGACTGACCAGTTCTTCTCTCCTCTGATACAGAGGAGCCAAGTGGGATTTCACAGTGCCCAGCAACGTAAAATCCCTGTAAGAAAGAATTTCCCCTCTTCTTCCCTCTCCAAGCTGCTTCATACCTTGGTACCCAAAGATTTAGAGCTTATGTTTGCATATTGCTGCCAAATAAAACTATGAACCATGTTCAGGGAATGCTGCATCTTGATTTTATCTTTTTCTTTCTGCAGAAGTACTGGTGGTGGTGCATGGTGAGGGATCTTTTTGCTCTATCCTGCATGCTGACCCCTTTCTGACCTGTCCTGGTTTTGCTGCATTTCTTGGCACACCGATTTACTTTGTAGCTCAGTGTTTCACAACTGAGAGCAAACACAGAAGGAAAATGCCCCAGAATTTTAGGTTTTTGGAGATGATCCCTAAGAACTTTTCCAGAATATCTGTGCTATGAAAGCAACACAGATCAATGGAAGACTCACAGGTGAAAGACACTGTGGCTTAAAACAGCTTTGTGAGCTCTGGATGCTGCTGGCAGCGAGGTGGGAAAAGCAGTCCCTGTTCTGTGCAGCACTGGTTACACTTGTCAGTGGCTGCAGGGTGGGTTTTTTAAAGTCGTACCTGTTTTGCCTTCCAGTCAATTTGCCAGTCCTGCGGTCCAGCCCGCTCCCTCCCTGTCTGCCAGGGCCCTGTGATCTGGAGCACAGGCAGACCTTAGGTTTCCAGGCTGAATCTACAAGGGCAACACTGACCTAATTAGTCTCTGAAACAAATGGGAGAGAAAGACTTGCTGCCGTATGTTACAGTAAGAAATCCTCTCCCTCTCCTTTAGCTCTTCTGGCCCCGGGGATTCATCCCAGGCAGGTGCTTCTTTGATTGCAGCAGGTTTTGAATCCTCTTCCCTCTCCTTGTGGGGATGCCACATGCTGTCTTCTGACCTCGTTAGCTTCTCCTCCTGTTCCACTTCCCCGCTCTGCACTCCCAGCCCCACCGATGTGCTAATTACTACAAAGCAATCTGCAGGAACAGGCTCCTCGGAGCAGGGTGAGGGGAGAGGGAGAGGAGGGAGAGATGCTGTCAGAGCATCGTGGTGGATGGAGCAAACTGGGGGAGCAGGGAGCCTGGTTAAGCAATGCTGATGTCTGAGCTTGCACCAGGCTCTTCCCCTGCATGGGTTGGTGCCAAGGGTGGCACACGGGTGTGCAAAAGGCGAGGTGCTCCCACACGGCGGGTCTGCAGAGCGGGCTGTGCTGCCTGCCCACAGGGCCAGCTAACGTGGGGTCCCCATGTCACCGCAGTGGCTTGTGTGGCCGTGGGACTTGGTGTGCCTCAGCTGCGTCCAGGCCATTGATGCGCTGTGCAGAAACAACGTGAATCTCCAAGGTTGATCTCCACTGATTAACCATCTTCACTCTTCTCGGGTTCCCCTTGACTGCTTCGTGCAGGCAGACAAGGCAGGTCTACATATCTGTCTGTGGGTAAGCCTCGTGCGAGTTGCCTTTGCCCATGCTCTGGACAGGGTGGACACAAGCTGGCTCTGCAGGAGAGCTGTGGAGCTGTGGCCGGGCCACTGCTGCTCCCACGGTCAGGCTGTGATGGAAAGGCGAGGAGTTTTCTCCAAAACTGCATCTCTTGCAAATGCAGTTAATGGACTTTCAGTTTGCAGCTGACCTGTGCTCAAACAGGCAGAGCTGGTGTGTTCTTGGAGCACAGGCAGAGGTCCCTCCTCCAGCACTGGTTGAAAATGAGGAAACTGGAGGGGGCTGGACTTTGGGTTAATTTTGTTGGGCTGGAATGACAAGATTTTCCTCTTTTTCCTTGATCAGTGAGAGACAGTTGAAAATGGAGAGAGGAAAAACAATAATTAAGGAAAGAACCAGCTCCTGCTGCCCTTCGCCTTGCTGTAAATCTAAAGCCAACCCACTAAGGCTTGTGGAATTATATTTATATTGAGCTGGTGTGAGTGAAATTAATGTTAGCTTTACTAAACTAAAAGCAAGACAAAGGAGAGAAAAGCCAGTCCCTCCAACTATGACTGATGGGTGAATCCAGGGAGAGGGACAGCACGGTGACCCTCAGGAAGGGCATCTTCATTGTGAAGTCTGGGAGTGAGGGAAGCGATGAGGTTCCTCCTCACCCAAGTGCAAGGCCATGCTGGAAGTGAGGATGGTGCCCTTGGGGCCCAACCATTCCTACACATTCCCATGACTCCTGTGATCCCAGCTGATGCTCGTCTCTTCTTCCTGATTTCAGATATCAGCAGGATCCAGCTTACAAGCAAGGCATCAAGTGCCTGAAGAGAAACCACAGGACTCAGTTGGAGCCTCACATTTTCCTGCTGCTCCTTGGGTTTAATACTTGTGTTGTGTTTTGACTGCAGAAGCTCTTAGATTAATCCAGTCTCCCCTGCTGTTCTTCCCTGAATTCATCTGATGGTGAATTTTGATGCAGAGACTCAGCAGACCTGGGGGCTTCCGTTTGCCCTTCAGGAGTGAAACACCTCTAGGTAGCATCTGAAGAAAGCGCCCTTTCTCCCTGCTGTTATTCAGTATCCTTGTCTTTCAAAACTTTCCATTGTTCTCTTTCTTCCATTTTCGCTTCTATTTTAATTACTTGGTTAATGGTCCCCCCTACCAATCTCTACCCTTCTTAGACTTTTTTGCATATCACGTTATATAAAAAGCAAAGATTGCTCTATCTGCTTGCACATACTCACATTCACTTCTCACCTCATTTATTCTGGATCTTGTTTTCTTTCTGTTCATTTTCTATTCTCTTCCGTAACTCCAGAATTATGGGCCACATCCAACAGGGATAGACACCAAGGATGATTCACTGGTGTACAGTTGCTGGAAGCCTGGCACTGTGCACTGGTTCTCAGGCTTTGCTTTTCTTGCATCATTTATATTCTGAAAAACAGTCTATCATTTGTGTCAACCTGCTTGCCTGGAATCTAAGCCTGAGACTACCGGCAACAATTCACAGTGGAGGCTTAAAAGGGCTGAAGTGACTGTCATACCCATGAGTCTTTTTGCTCCTCCCAAGAGCCATTCAACTACATCTTCTCCCAGAGACCTGCTCAGAGGTCACTGAGGACATCAAGTCTCTTCATCGTGGTATTTTGTGCCTGTTCTTAGCAACGTCCCTGCAAAAAGACAACCAAGAAAATACTACAGTTTGTAGGACCAGAGTAGTGCGGGAGGTCAAATTGTGCATCACACCTCTCTGGTGACAAGTCATCCTAAAGAAAGGCCTACCTGAGTCATTAAAAACATCATGGTGTGCTTCCAGGGTGGGGACGTCATCAGTCTGACTTTGGATCCATCAGCACCCCTGTTTGCTCAGATGGGGCATGCTCTCGTGCAGGCTGCTCCCAGTCTGAGTCACGCCTTATGGCACAGGCATTGCTGCCTTTTGTTCCAGCCTGGGATTGCACTCATGTTCCTGAATACGTCGCTGGCTGAGGTGTCCTGGCAGCGCTGCTAAATTCAGTGTATCAGTATTTTCCGCTGTAAAACTGCAAACCACTTCTAGGGGTATTGTCCAGGATGCTTCCAACAACTTTCCTGCACAGTGGAGGCTCTTCCTGGACAAGAAGCCAATCTGTGTCCACAGAGCAGAGCCATCGGGAAGGTGAGCTGGAAGCACCTTCAGCAGCTGCAGCAGTGGAACTACACAGGCTATTCAGACCTTGGAGAACATCTCGTGTCCTTGCCAGACAGCATCTTCATCTCTGAGCTGTGTCTTCTTCCTCTCGGGGCATTTTCTCTCCTCCCAGTCACTGGGACTCCCCTGCCATAGGAGCAGGAGATGGGTTTGCTCCTAACCTGAGGTGTCTCTGACAAAGTGGTCAGTGCTTCTGGCAGCCTTTGGTCCTTCCTCTAGAGGCTGGAGCTGCTGAGAAGGACGATGAGGCAGGGATGTTAGTCTGAACCAGCCCTGGTGTCCAGCTGGCCGCTGCCTCACAGGCAAGCCAAGACCTCCACTGGGCACATCAGACACCCTCAGGATGACTGCTGGCTTGCAACTGGTCTCAGCAGCAGTGGCTCCATGTTCATTTTAGTCCTGCTGCTTCCCTGATCCTTAAAGAACCCCTATTAACCCTTTCAGGTGGAGAGTGTCTGAGATCCTGCAGGTCTGCTTTCCATGGCCACCCACGATGATCTGAGACCATGCAGGGCTGTGGCTGCCCACCTCTGTGCTGGCTCTGCCACCCAAAGCTGCTGGGAAGCTGCACAGAGACCCATGGCCCGTGGTGTCAGTGCTGGTGCTGAGCAGAGCTGACCCAAGGAGCACCAGCCCCAGCTCCAAGACATCCCTGCATCCTGACTCATGCCCCCAACACACCGCCAGGTAGAAACAACTTCTGGAAGGGGCACAGGGTGTAAAACACACTTACGTGGAAGGTGTAAAAATGTGTCGCTTTCTCGTGATGTTTGAGGAGGTGGTGTTGCTGTAACACTGATATTTTTGGCATGGTGTATCTTCATCTTCTTTTTTACCAGTTTGTAATGACTCACTTCTGAAGTCCACGCTGTGCTGTTTCTTTGTGGGTCTTACAACTGCCCTGGCAGAGGAAGGGGAGCGTGAGAGCTGCTCAAGGTGTGTTTTGTGCTCTCTCCTCTGAAGGCAGCAGCACAGGGTAGGATTGAACCACCGCCGATCATCACTGGTCCATCCCGCAGAAGGGATAGTGCCTGTCTCTCCCCTGACAGGCTCTGGAAAGGACCCAAACTCCAAAATACGTGATCACTAGTTAGGTGGGACAAATGCCACCTACACCTTAGTTTTGCTCTCACCAAAATGTTTATCTAATAGGCAGCTCTGGAGTTGTTTCATAGACATTTTGGTATTTGGATGCATGTGAATGGGAGATGAGTCAGCTCTTCCTCCCCAGTCTGTTTGCCAAGGGCACATCTACGCCGTGAGCAAATTGTGTGTTGACAAGTTGATGATAAACCCTCCAGGTCTCTGTTGGACATGATGCTTCTAAATGCTTCTAAAGCATGTCCACATGGCAGAGCGAGGGCAGGAGGCTGGTGAATGGCTATCTGACTAAGCAAACTGTCAAGACCGGGTGGCATATACCTTCATGGGGACATGTGCTCGCTCTGCGATGTAAAGGTGCACACGAAGATGCTCTGTGCCACCCAGCAGGTCCTGTTCCAGAAAGCCAGCACCGTAGAGGGCTTGTTTGAGGACATCTGCCCACTTGCAACAGACAGAAATAAACTCTTCCACTTCCAAGATGCTACCTTGCCCTGGGGAGGTCAAAGTCACCTGTGGTGGTATGTCAGAGCCAGCAGCCTCTGTAGGTGCTGGAGGACTCTTCTGCTGCAAGGGCTTCAGGTGCAATCCTCTGATGCTGCGTCCTGGTTAAGAACTCCAGCCCTTCTTGGAGGTCTGAAAGTGTCAACAGGACATCACTGCAAGACAGAGACTCAAGGCCATGGCACAGTGGTTGTGTGAGATTTTGTGAGCATGCAAAATTGCCTGACCACGATATGAGGTGCTGCCAGCCAGAGCTCAGCCATCACAAAATGGCAGAGCTCTGTGGGCATCGTGGCTTCCAGTCTCAGGTGGCTGCTGCAGGCAGATGTGGTCATGCATGTGGTCATGCTGACAACACGGAAACCCACTGAAAACCACACCTGTAGTCATCAGCGGGCACAGGACTTGCGTGTCTCATCACACTGACTGCTCTGCATGTCCCTTGTGGGATGGGCTAACAGTTTCTCCATCTGGCCCAGACTCTCTCCTCCAGGCAAGGAGCAAGCCCAGAAGAGCGTTTGCTTCATCATCAGCCTGAATTTGTGAAAATGCTCCCGTTAACGCACACACAAACGCATGAAGAAGATTCTTATCCTCTCTCCCACACTGGCCAAAACAGTCATCCCGGGATATGTGTACTGGGTTTGGCTGGGATGAGGTGAACTTTCTTCACAGTAGCTGGTACGGTGCTGGGGTCTGGATCTGTGACCACGCCGGCGGTGCCAACCCCCCCATGTCGTGGCTCTCGCTGAGCCGGGCTCGCCCAGCGCCAAGGTCTCTGTGTCCCACCCCGCCCTGCCAGCGAGCGGGCTGGGGGCACAAGGAGCTGGGAGGGGGCACAGCCCAGCCCAGCTGCCCAAAGGGACATCCCAGACCGTGCGGCACCGCGCTCGGCAGGAGCAGCTGGGGAACGCAGGAGGAAGGGGGGACGATGGCAGCGAGGGCGTTTGTCTGCCCAAGCCACCGCTGCGCGTGACGGAGCCCTGCGTTCCCGGGGTGGCTGAACGCTGCCTGGATGGGCAGCGGTGAGGGGGGGCCTGGCTTTGCCCTGCCCGTGCAGCTTTTGCTCCCCCTGTTCATCTGTCTGTGCCTCACCCACCAGTTCGCACGCCTTTGCCCTCCCGATTCTCTCCTCGTCCTGCTCATTCTCCTCATTCTCATTCTTCCTTTTCTTTTCCAGCCATCCTGTTTCAAGGCGTGAATAAGTACCTGTCCCTGCCTTTTTGTCATTTGTCCCAGATCTGTGTGCAAGATGGAAAATGAGTAACAACTGTGTTGCTGGAAATTGGGGAGATCACAATGCTGTTTTTTCCCCATCTATTGTAAGATTTCCTCGGACTTCCCTGCCAAACACTTGGGCTTTCAAAAAATCCCTGAATAAGAAAGTCACAGCAGATCCTTTTGTAAATGGTCAAAGGGTTTCAGTTAAAAACAGGAGGCTGAACCAATTTGCTGAAGGGAAAACAATGGGAATGAAAGTGTGCCGAGTACCTGTCCACATTTTGAAAAGCACCTAAAAAACACAGAAGCCTTACCTGAAATGTGTCACTGTTCAGGCACTCAGACCCACATACTCCAGCACAAGCAGATGAGAAATTCCCTGTTGGCATCACAGGACTCATGGGACTCAATTCCCAGGACAACTGTTGTCTCTAACACTCTTTGCCACCACACCCGTGCCAACGCATTTCCACCCGTGGAAGAGCCATGATTTACAGCAATGAAAAATCCAGCCTTCAACAAGTGAAAGCATTGCTGGAGTCAGGGCTGGAGCCTTGGCGGCAGCCAGGGGCACGCAGGTGGAAGGATTCGGCAGCGAGCAATTGATTACCTGGAAACCTCTTGCCACTTCCCCATTTTGCATTGAGACTCGGTGCGTAGTGCTGCCAGATGGTAGAATTAAGTGTCTCCTCTCCCCTTGGACTGTCTTTGCTGCTGTTTGGCTTCCAGACAAGTTAAGCTGTTCTCCTCTTTGTGACACTTTAGCTACTTCAAGATTACAAACTTTAATGACTTTGATGACTGGGCCCCAATGGAATGCACCCATGAGTACTGAGGGAGCTGGCGGATGTCATTGATGAGCCATTCTCCATTATCTTTGAAAGGTCCTGGAGGACAGGAGAGGTGCCCGAGGACTGGAGAAAGGCCAATGTCACTCCAATCTTCAAAAAGGGCAAGAAGGAGGACCCAGGGAACTACAGGCCGGTCAGCCTCA
>Ga0181612_159463_pt1 | contig 16210 bp, 7 predicted proteins | sample HoacroProtozoa21_FD_119630 | JGI IMG/M metagenome (GOLD analysis project Ga0181612, IMG submission 119630) | Hoatzin crop microbial communities from Cojedes, Venezuel. Combined Assembly of Gp0051906, Gp0051904, Gp0051908
ATGCATCCCACTGAAATATGCTTTATGTTTTGGTGCTTTCTCTGTAGGCTTTCCTACTCTGCTGAAATTTCCCAAGGTTGCCAGAAAGCCTGAAAGAGCTGAACTGAACCCTGATGTGATTTGTAACACCTGGGTTACACAGATTTGGGTATGTCTTGACACTTTTTGCTGTTTTTACTCAGAGCATCTGTTCAAAGGACATTCTGATTTAGTGTTTGTAATATCTCACTGTCCATGCCAGGACTTCTTTCCTTGTAACAGCTTGCTATTTACTGATAACACCACCAGCTATGCTGACAGGGAATTGTGCTTTTCTCTGGGATATGTAGGTTTTGTATACTCGGGGACAGGGTTTAATTCCAACAGCACTGAGAGAGGAGTTAAGAGTCAGTTGCACAAATGCCAAAGTGCTGAGCATGCACAGGGCTGCCGGGTATGATTTTGTCGCCTGTTAGACGTGTTCTTCTGGCAGTTGGAAGACAGGTAGGATGCACTAGGACATTTAAAATGACACATCATACTTGTTAAGGCAACTGAGTCCCATCTAAGGTTACTGCAATGCTAACTGACAACAGGACAGATGGAAGTCTCGGGAAGGAAATATCCTGGATAACCTTCCTTTCCAGCTGCATAAAATCCAAACTTTGAACAGACAACGTTTACATCCTACACCTTCTATTTGGGTCTCAGAATCTCTCCAGACAATTCCTTGGTACTATTTACATCCATATATTTATTTGACACCTTAAAGTTGTTTGAGGCACACTTTGGAGTTAGCTCTGGAAATCTGACTCTGTGTGTAGTTCTTTAAATGTGTCCTTTGGGTCATATAAATTTAAAGCTTTCAAATGTTTTGTCATTGGATACTTCTCTGATTGATAGCACCAATTTCAGAAAGACATTTCCTATAAGACTAACACTTCTTTGATCCTCCTAAATGCTGAGGGATCACATTAGAGGACAGAAAGTAGGAGGGAGCTAATGGTCCATTTCCAGACTCCTCCCAGAAAATAAACCACCATCTTGCAAGCACTTCCCTTTTTGCCTGCATAAATTTTTAAAATACCATCTGTCTTTTGTGGTCTGGTGGCGTACAATTCTTTTGGGGTAAGAATGCATTCCTGTTAATTACTGAGTATCTTTTGCTGAAAAATTAAAAAGGCACAAGAAAATGCTCCTTGCATCAGTCATTGCTCCTAGTGTGCTTTTCAAACTCCATACATCAGTGCTGCTGTTCTATCACAGACCTCATTCAAGCAGCATTCATGTTGCCTGTAGTGCATGACAGTGTCTTATCTTTCCTCTGGTGGAAAGCAAGTTAGGCCAAGCAAACTGTGAAACCTCTATTACTTGATTCATGATAGATGTGGTCTACGATACCTGCAGCTGTATCTTCCTGCTAACTGAATACACCACTCCACTTTGGATCATTCTTATGGATCCAGATGGAAAATCTAATTTATAAATCAAACTGAAAGAGCAATTTTGGGATCAGAAATGTTGGAATTATTTCTGTTTACCTGAAGACACTCAGGGTTGTCACAAGAACTGTTGCTCATAAAAAAGCAAGCAAGCGCAGCTGGCCTCTCAAAAGAAAAGTTAAATCCTGCCTTGCTATGGAAGAAATAGAGGGATCCTTCTTCAACATCTGCCTTTATAGCATTTACTACAAAACATTTTTGCATTGCTAAGGCTGCTGGTCCTGCCGTGTGCCTCAAGATCTCTGCGATTACCCGAGCATGCAAATTTTGTCTTCCCAGCCTGCCTGATCTTATAGCAGCTGCCAGTCCAGGTCATCCGTCCCAGGGCAGAATGCTCACCTGTGTTATCTCAAGATGCATCCAGATTTCAAGGGAGAAACTACAATCATGAAAGGCTCAGTAAACAGGCTGGAGCTAAAGACAGAAGCTACATTCTGAGATGCAACAGAGAGCACTTACTGTCAGAGTACTCATACCATTCAAGCTCATTATGTCTTTTCCCTTCTACCCCAGCTGAGCAACATAGCCACGCTGCCTCATTTTACAGCTAGAAGCTAAAGCGACTTGCCAAAGGTCACCCGGGAATTCCCCTCATGCCTTCATGTCTGCCTGCATTGTCTTTCCTTCAGTCTTTAGGTCACATTGCTATTTACCATGATTATTAATTCAGTTTTGCTCTTTGATGTACAGAATTTTTCCCTAGGAGAAAGATTCACTTGCTTTCTAACTTGATATTTCTACCAACTGTCAACTCATCAATGCTCTAACAATCATTTCTGTTGTTCAGTATCTCTAGTTTTGAGTAGTTTCATCATTTAGTCTAAATTTCTATTCTGACTCTCTCTAGAGACTTCTGATTAAACAAACTCTTCTGGAAACAGCTCACATTGCTGATTAACATGAACAAGGTCTTTCCTGTGTTAGCCATTTGTTATTTCATGAATTTTGCCATTAGTTAAAACTGTGGTTGGAAATTTTTTAAGTTGTGTTCCTTTTGATGTAGCAAGGGCAGCCAGGGCCAGTAGCTGAAGTATAAGCCCGTGAAAGTTGAGTACCTGATTAAAAGAGGGTAGCTATACTCAAAGAGAAAGTCATCGTCCAGCTCAGAAAAAGAACTCTACTCTCCACCGCTCAATAGAGTGGTTACAAATGAAGAGGAAAATATTACGTTAAAAACAGAACTTTGGGCAATATGGAAGGAGTTAGAGTCCTTTTCAAGTATGTTTTTCCAACTAATACTCTTGCGTGGCTTAAAATTATCCTGACAGAAAAACAATTGAGGCAGCTTTTAAACTAATGATACAATCCCATGGATAATTTTACCTAAATAGCTCACAGAGATGTGACTGAATGAATCATATAGCATTGCGGGAAGCAATTTTCCTCAACGAGTTCTACCTGCTGGATATCTCAATGTGTTACAGATTGAGTAAAAGCCTTCATCTGAAATCAGATTCAAACTGGCTTTGGAGCAAAACTTAAACCCTGAGGGTGAGAGAGTTGTGAATGTATTTAACACTTCCCTGTGATTCTCAGGTTCCACATGTCCCTGTCCACACCAGGCAACTCACTTTTTGAGGCATTCCCACAAACTACATGATGTTCAGCCTGTCTTCACAGGTGTTACTGACCTTAATATAGGCTTTACTGCTCCTGCATATGTTGTCCAGCCTCTCGTAGATGTCTTAACAACATTCTCCAGCACTAGCTGTTAGCTCCTCAGGTTGCCACAACCTCAGGCTGCCACGCTTTAACGGCAAAAATTTGCCCCTGCTTACTGGTCAAACCCTGAATTTTGGGGAATTAAAACAAAAAACACATGGTCCATTTGAAGGCAATTGTGAAAACAGCTGAGGCACTGAAGCTGAAGTAAAATATTTAATGTAACTTAATTGTATCTACAGTAAGGATCTGATTCAAAGCACTCTGAATCCAGAAGACTCCTGCTGCTTTCCATGAAATCTGGAGCACTTTCATCAACAGCAATTAGTGCAGCACAACTGATGGTGAATCCAGACTAAGAAGAATTACTGAAAGTCACAAAGTAGAGTTTGGCTGGCTTACATCTAGCACAATGTCCGAACTTTTAGATAATCCTGCACTGAGCTACCTGAAGGATCAAACTTCTGTTATAAAACTGATGATCTTTACACTCTTCTGAGAGGGTAAGGAAAACTAAGTTTTAATTACTGAAAGACAACAAAATATACCCTTTGATTGTGTCCATGAACTTCTAAGCTCGATATTGCTGGTGCTCTTAAAATATCCTGGACCAAATGCAAATCCTATGCTAGATATCTTGGGGAAAATTTCTGCACTAAAGGCTCCAAAGTCCACCTCAAAATCACAGGAGAACTGTATCATTACAGCATCATTCTGGAAGAAGAAATATATGCTTATTTCCACTCTGTGAGGACAAAATATACTTAACTGTACATGTCCATATTCTTTCCATTCTTTTAAAAATTCCCACAGAGTTAGGTGGTTAAGTGTCATTTTATTTTCCTGATACTTGGAAGTTTCTACAGAACTTGACTATTTCCAGATTACAAAATGTTCCTAAAGATGCTGTCATTAAAATATAACAAGGTTTTTCTGTCCAGTTTCCAGTCCATTTCATATTGGTAAAACCTTCTAGATTGTTCTCACTGCAGTCTAATGGCTAACAAAATAGTAATAAGAATTATTTCAATGCCTGAGTCCAAAACACAGCCTTGCCAATAAATTAGAGCTTGCTCTAGGTTGAGTTATCACCTCTTCAGAGGACACATAGACTGGATGTCTTGCCCATTCAATCCTTTACCATTCTCAGGTGGAAACATATTTATTTGTCATCGGTTAGTAAGAAATTCACTGTCTCACTTTCTAATTAATACACGTTTTCCGCGCATAGCATTTGCAATCTCTTTCTTGGCCAGCTCAAGGGAGATGACAACCTGCTGGATGAAGACTTCATAAACTGCAGAACACCACATACTTCTTTATATATCTCATAGATATTTTGTCTTCCTTTTCAACACTCTGGCCAAGGCAAGCAGCAAGAGACCTGACTAAACCCTGCTGTAGCTATCAACTCCCAGAAGCTTTTTGTGGGTTTTGTGCTTCTTTAGCCCTGGCCACACGCTTTGGCAAAATGGACAGGTCATTTGGGCCCAGACCAGGACAGTCACCTCTGTGATGGTCATCCTGCTATGCAACATCACCTACACCAGCATTTACCCCCATTCTGCCATCCAGAGACAAGTCTTTTGCATCTTTGCTGCCCGAGGGAAGTGCTGCAGGCCATCTGGGTGGAAAACCCTCCAAACTGTAGGCATAGGGTAGCAATCATTGATGGATGGTGGTGATCAGATCCATTTCAAATGGGGTAGTGAACTGTCTTCAAGTAGTAAAGCCTTTTGTATCATAATCTGCAACTGAAGGTGAAAATGGCATTCATAAACCAACAGCATCAACTGCAGAGCCACTTCCATTCTCCTTGAAGCAGCTGTGCTGCAGCACAACATGTAGTGAAACAAAGAGCTGAAGCATTAAGCAAAATGCTTATTTAAAGAAACCAAACAGAACAGGGAACTCTTCACATTTATATAGGCTGAAACATGAGCAAAAGCTCAGGAGAGCAGGGACAAAAGATGAGTACACCGACTCATTTTCTGGCAGAAAGAAAGATCAGAGGGCTGAGGCAGCTGAGCCCAAGGTTCTGGAAATGCACCTTTCACTCCGCACATTTCAACGGCTGTGATAGAAAAAGCACCCCAAGCAAGTTTGCAGATTTGCTGGCCTGCAAGCTTCACTTCTGGTCATTCTGTTTTAGTCACAAATAAGCAGTAATTTATGTTTTGAGGACTAGCCCCAGAGAACAGAACTATAAAAACAATTCCCAACCATTTTTTTTGTGTATATATTTTTTTCTAAGGTTAGTATTTATTTTAGATGACACTTTTTTTCCCCGTTGGCCTAGACGGGATATTTTCTCCATGCCTTTTATCAAACTGACAGGTGATATTGCTTTAAATTGGGCGCTGCGTCATCAACAGAGGCTTTCTCATTTCAGACCCGAAGTGTCAGCGGAGTGGATGAGAACTCATTTTGCCCTTTATTTACTAAATACAGATTGGGGTTTCAGGAGCAGGGACAGCAGGAGAGGGGAAAGGGATGCCCTGGGTGATAATGGGAATGAACGAGAGAGGACAGCAATAGAACAACACAGCAATGAAGCAGGCGGGAATTTATTGTGGGGTGATTAGATGACATCCATCTTCTTGACTATAAACCAGTCCCACAAGCATAGCTTTCAAATCCACTTTGTCCCCTGTCACGGCTCCTTCCCCATCAACAGGAGAAAAGGTGACAGGGGGTTGAGAGGATGTTCCTGGTAGATCTCAGTGTGCTGTGGATGTAACTAAGGGGATTATGTATCAGAGGTGAAATATTATTTCAGACTGAAACCCTGGATTCCCCAGTTTCTCCAGCATACAGCCCCCAGCCGGGGGGGCAGGAAGAAGCAGTTCCATCAAGAAAGGAGATTGCTTGACTGCTATGATGGCCTACCTGGTTAGTTGTCAATATCTGCAGGATCTTAACAGCACATTACACAGAAAAGATGATAAAAAGGCAATTCTTGAGCCTACACTAAAAGGGAGAAGGTTTCAGGGCAGTGTGAATATGTACGCGTATTTGTTAAGCTGGAAATACATAATGCCTCATTTGGGAATTAGCCTCTTGGGGAATATGGTGTTTATCTCAGTAATGTATCAACCCTGAAATTTTAACGTTCATTTTTAAGGGACTTTCTTTTAAGTGTGTTTCTCGAGATTGTTTCTAAGAGGCTGGCAACTTAAAATCAAACCATGAAACTACAGAAGATTTGATATGCCTGTGCATATTTCAGCCAATTATCATCTAGACTCACTCTTACAACATTTAAACTTCGTATTGAAATCTATATGTGAGGAGACTACAGATGCTGAACAGGCAGGGAATTCTGCTGCCTCCGCACATGATCTCCTGCTGCTAGAGCACCAATTAGCCAGAAAGAGATAGGACGTTTCACTCTCATAAAAATGGGAGCAGGATTTGAGTGCAGCAACTATTGCTGAAAATTAAGGGGAGGTGGGGAAGGAAGGAGACCTGCCCTTGTTTTGTCTTCTACAAGTGATAAAGTGTCATCTGTGACAACACACTGCTGGAAACTAGAGACAGACAATCCAAATTCATGCCAAAATCTTCTTAGTGCTCTCTCTTCCCCCTTCCCCTCTGCTATCTCTAACTGAATAAAAATCACCTGGATCTGAGGAAAGGTGGGACTGCACATGATTTAGACAGGCTACGGGTTTTCTTTTTCTTCGCCTAATGATCTCAGTATTTCCCTGCATCCTTTTGATGTTATTTATGGTGACTGGTACCTATCTCAAGAAGGACACTATGACTCACATTTTAAGAAAAGCAGCCATGTGACAAAGTTTCTGAATAAATTTTGTGACTCCCCATGACTGTGGCAGGATCCCACGGTTTGCCCACACAGAGCTGCAGCTCATAGATGCCTTCTGCAGCCCTCTAGTGAAGCGTTTAGCTCTCCTTCCCTTTCACCGCACCTAACCAAACCCCATTCAGTACCAAGCGGAGCCACAGAGCATCCCATCAACCAGCCATTCTTTTCTTCGCAAATTCCCCTAAATGCTTTTAAACCAAAAAGCGAGGTTTTACTAAAGCAATTAATTTTGTAAAGAAGTAGCATCTCAAAGCAACTTGATGAGAAAGGAGTGTTAGCAAGTTTTCCAACCTGGAGGGTTTCACACACTGGAGAGCAGGTCAAAGCCAATTGCTGGTGTGGTAGCCATCAGCTCAGTGGCTCTCTGTGGCATGACAAACTCATAGCAGTCCTGTCTACTCCTTAGGAAATTTCTCTTTCTGTAACCAGATACATTTACCTGTGTGTCCACGCTCACTCCTCGCTGCTGCTGAGCAGCACTCCTGTCTCTGCAGCTGCTTTGAGAGTACCTCTTCTTCCTGCCCTGCATGAAGTCTGTGACCATCTTTCAACTGTTACTCAGGGATGGAGCAATGTTTCCTTCCCCTGAGGTGCCTCCATCTGACCCAATCACTTTGTTATTTTTTAAAAAGTGCAACAATATGTAAGAGGAGAAGATATAAATAAAATAAGTACTGCCCACTACACAAGCCAAAAAGAAGTCAGTCAGCGACCTGAAAAAAGGCCAGCCAGGCAAAAGGGGCAGCACTAGGGTTAGACCTTTAGTACACATCATGTTTGGTGTCACATTCCCACATCACCCTTGTGCTCTCACTCAAGGCTGTTTTACCCAGGTACAATTCCCACAACTTGAGGACACTTCTGCTGGGAATCTCTACCTGGAAGAGACCTGATGTTGGGGTCTGTGACATGACACATGTAAGCACATAAAGACCCAACATTGACTTCTTATTTCTGTGCCTTTCCAGATGGTATAGAGGTATTTAACTCAGCAGTGAGATTTTTTGCTGTCTTCGTCTGTTGCTGGGCCTTCTGTACACTGCTTTCTGATAGGTGTCACTAGTTTTGGGAAGCACATGAATATATGAAGGAGCCTGTCACCTGTTTTCTTAGTTGGAAAGCAGATACAGCTGTCATGAATACTACAACACACTCAGTCCCTGTCTCAAAAGAAAAACAAAGTTTGTCAAGGTTTTGCTTCAAGGCAAGTAAAAAATTTCACCTAAAAGGTCATGATTGTGTTTAGCTTTTAATCTGCAGATGAGCCAGAAAAGCCATTAGGAGTTCACAGAGATTGACTGCAAATGTAGGTGAAAGACAGTTTCCTAAAATTGGTGAATTTAGAAAGGAAGGCTCTGTGACTCTGAAAAGTCTGTGATGCTGTCAGATCTTGTATCACATCAACATCTAGAAAGATTTAAGCACATATAGCGTGAGGACCATCAAAAGAACCCAGGTAGATGAGATGTCTCGTGTTATAGCAGTGATCATGAATAATTGAAATATCATGACAAGCAGACAGAGAAAGTCATATTACAAAAATATAAAACAAACTAAAAATCAACCCAGAAAACTAAAAAACAAACCTGGATGCCACAGAAACCCAGCAATGCAAAGGATACAAATGGAATAAGCAACACCATGTCATCAAATATTTAAAATGGAGAACCAAAAATAGTTCACCTAATTCAAAACACGGAATCATTCTGTTATGTATGAGAAGTACAGAGTGATATACACATGCAAGAGGGCTGCAGGGTGCTCAGCACAATTCAGACTGACTCCCAAAGAGAGCTCTCATTCATCTTCTGGTCAGAGTCCTTTGTTTTCCCAGGTCTGGAAAAGGTGTGCTCAGAAATGCAAGGGGCTGGTGTAAGGACAAGAAAAACAAATGTGATTTCTACCCAGAGTTCAAGATATCCTACACACTGAACTTGGCCTACTTCTGCCATCTCAAACTTCTATATAAATGTTACTTTCATCATGTAGCAGCACTGGTTGAACTGGCAGTTATCCCACAAAATTCTCTTACCCAAGGATTCCTGAATTTTAACAGAACTCTTAGGAGAAACTGTTGCTTCCTCATGGCAAGCAAGAAGCAAAAGCATGAACACAGATTAATAGATGTGATGTACCAAGGAACTAGTTAGGACACATGCGAGAGAGGACACCTCTTCCTGACTGGCTCGTGCCCCGAGGAGACCAAGGTGTTTAGGACAGTGGGGGACACTCTGTAAGGGGTTTTAAGAGAAAATATATGCTCCTATAATAGCTGAGCCAAAAGGGACCGCTTGGTTACCCAGAGTGAGATGACAGCAGCAAACCAGTCTGGCCCTTCTTTCATTTTTCTTTGCTTCTTTCATTTTTCTTGTGTACCACACTGAATACCATCACCTCCCACCACAATGACCCAGAGGCTGAGCTCTGCAAGCAAGGAACTGTCTGTCCTGGCCATTAGTAAAACCTATTCAGACGAAGCCTGAATTTCTTCTGGAATGGCAAAGAACCAGCCATGTTCATAAAAAATTGTCCCAGAGTTAAAACGACCAATTGTTATTAAATTCATCAACACCCACTTCCTCCCTCCTCTTGACGTTTTTAGGACCCTCTTACAAAATGCCAAGGAAAAATAGTTCCTCAGTTAACAACGTTTGCAATTCAGATCGTGGAGGATTTGGTAACAATAAGTTTTAACATAAGTGTTTCCCAGCAGTGATTTACACATGAATTCCTGTAACAAACCAGATAATTTTCCATTCAGTGAACAGCTTGTCCTACACACGCTATTTTACAGGGATTGAACTTTTTAACCGACGTGTTTCTACAGGAGCAGAGAAAAGCAGAGTCAGGAAGACACCATTTAATGAGCACAATCCCATTACTGATGCTAGTCCTCAGGAGAAATACAATAGGATATACCCAGACTGGTGCCATTTCTTCAGTGATGATGGAGAAATACTGCTTGACACCAGCTGAGGATCTGATCCTGTTAACCTTCATTGACTCAGGCATACATTTCCCAAAGCACTTAGCTGGAGAATTGGAATGAAATGCAACTAAGATTGGAGGATGAGGATACAGCTTTTGAGGAAAGGCAGGGCAAAGGGAAACTACAGCCCGAATTTCTGATCATATCTGAAAAGGCAGTACAGTTGCAAGGTATTGTTCAAACACAAACAGGACAAGTACGAGCTGACCCTCATTGCTGACCTACACCACAAACCTTTGCAAATTCTGTGGTGTTTGTCATCTAAACAAAGCTACGGTGTGTCCCTGGCATTCCCCAAACAGAAGGACAGCTCTTAGCCTCACCCTCTCACACTGTACAAGCCCCTGTAACACTTTGACATCACTTGGTGACACTTATGCCATCCTGCAGGGCCCTGTGCTATCTCATTCACTAAAGAGATAACTCCAATATTTAATCTCATGCAACTAAAGCAGAAAGCATCTGAATTTTGGGAAGACAAGGGCACGTAGTAACCTTTGTTAGATTTCCATTAGGTGGCTTGAATAGGGATTTGGAAAAGCCCCTGAAGTATATACAACAGTTGGCTCCAACTTTGATGAACTTTTAGGGGCAGAAAGCCATAAGACAGACACAGGTCACCTTTGGTCCCAGGCCACATCAGCTGCCACCTGTACAACCCATTCTAGACATTAACTTGTTCAGTTACAAAGAATGAAAGCGGACTCATAAATCCCAAATCTTTCTTCAAACACATCTGTAGGGTATCTCTGCCACCAGGAAGCACCCACAACACAAGGACAAAAATTCCATCTTGCAAGGACTTTCTAAATCAAGAACAAATACCTGATTTTGTAACTAATCACCAGGCAAATATTTGGCATGAAATAAGTTAAAAGCTGAATAAAGTGAGAAAACTGCTGTACAAAAACTTCTTTTCTAGCCTCCAGAGAATTTGGGAGACAGAAGAGACCAGGCATACAAGACATGTAAGTGAGAGAAATAAAAACTACAGACAGATTTGCTCAGAATTGTGCAGAAGCGGCATGACTAGGAAGAGAACTGAGGAGGTCTCCTAGTATTGAGGAGGCCATATAGTCTCCCTGTTATTTAACATCAATAACTTTCAGCGGGGTAACAATACCAAAGCTCCTGTTTCCAGGTGTTCCAGCAGGACACTCACAGACTTTTAATGTTTGCTTAGTTGGGGACAATATATGTTAAATAGAAATATCACAGCATACCCAAACAGAACATCTTGGCCACAGGAATGCAAAGAAACACTGAGGGCAGGTAAGCAAAGATGGTCATTAATTAATTGATTCATCTACCGTGAAAGTCCTCCTCTCAGAATGATAAGCTAGCATGCAAGCCACAGTTACTTTCACTTTAAATAGTTATTTTTTTTCTTTTGTCCTTACACTGCTGCAGGAAGGGATTGTGTGGGTGTTAAGTTTTAATAAAAGGTATGTCTCAGAACCAGTTTATCTGAGGGAACAAGGCCTTTTCTAATTTCAACATCAGTTTGCAAGCAAATAGACCCAGTTTAATAAATCTGGTTTATGATGGTTGATTTTTTTTCCTTCCCAGTCTTGTTTGTGCATGAGGGAGTAACAGCAATAAAAACTCACGTTCCACCAAAAGGAAATATGTTCGTAATGTTAGTTAACAACCTAGAAAAATATTTTCCCCTTGTTGTGAAGAGCTCACCAGTCTGCAGTGCAAGCAGAGCAAAAACAAATTACTGTTGGCCAGAGCTTCTGTGCCTCCTGAAACGGATTTTGGTTTCCCCTTTCTGAAACCAATAACCATATCCCAGATTTTCCTGAAACCTCTCAAAGCAGTCATGTCAGCCTACCGACTGTCATTAGGACTCTGGCAATTATAACTTTTCTCTTAGAAAAAGTAGCATGGTGATTTTTTATATGAAATCCAGAACAAGAGACAATGCCAGGATGTGGTGTTGCAAATCTTCCTCCTTCTCTTGCTTGGTTCTAAGCTGAGCTTTAAGGACAATCTATTTGCTCTGCTATGGGGAGAGACACTTCCAAGACACAGGTCCCACAAAGTCGTTACCAGGGGAATATTATGAAGGTTTGCTCTGCTAGCTGAGAACGTTGCTCTTTCACCCACCTTTGACAGCTGGGATTTTCAAGATACCTTGCTGTCTAAGAGGAAGTTTCAGGTGTATCCAAAGTACCAACCTACCTTCACAGCTCTGGAGGATGACTGGAAGCAAACAAAGACTCTGGGTTTATTGGAAATAACACAGACAGGCAGCATTCCCTTTGTCCTGGCAAAAAAAAAAACTTCTGCACACCCTAAAAAAGAGAGAAAAACAACCTCATGCATATAAGTTCAATAAAATAATTGCTTCCAACAGCAATAGTTATAATCCTAATCACACAAGAAATTTCATGTAACCCTGTAAAATCTATCACTTGAAGCCCAGAGATAAGTTGAGTCACTAGAGTGTTCTTCCATTTCATATATTATTCCATACTTCCTTGGTATGGAACATTAACATTTTATAGCCACTTAGAGTTGTGTTTAGAGTATACAAGAGTGCATCTTTTGCTGGGTTCTGGCACCTGCAGTTTGCATCTATGCTTAAGAGAGTAATGAATGATTCAGACTACTAACTATCTAGGGCCTTCCAGATCTTGCCTCCATATATAATTTTTTGACATAAGGAGCATACTGCAAAGTCTAAAACTGATACTTTGCTTTTCTTTCTCTTAAAAAAAGCAACAGCGTACCTGATGGATGTAGCAGGAAAACACACTCCAAAACACATCTAGAAACAGCTGAAGAGAGTCAGGGAGAGAATTAGTAGACTCAGAATCTCGAAATGGGCATCAGCTGAAGAAGCTTCTTCCTCATTAGCCAGTTTTCATCCTGGAAGTCTTTTCTGATTGCCACAGATTTTGAAGCAAGCTAACAGCATTGCAGCCAAGGTTTTGCTGGGCCCCAAACTTTGTACTGAAGCTGTGTTTTTCATGTTCCAAATATGATCAAATTTTAGAGTTTAGACTCTGTTCTCAGTCCTTGTTTCTTTTGAGTGCATACGACTTTAGCGATCATTTCTTTCACTGACTCGTAGAATATAAAGAATGGAATGACCTACTGAGTCCCAGACTTAAATTGTAATGTTTCTGAAGGCCACCATGACATTATCGTATTGTGAGAGCGATTTACCAAAAATCATTACACCCATAGATGACAATTATAAAGTCACTATTAGGAGAGTGCAAACCTTTACCCTGTAAGTGGGAATATGCTCTTTCTCTAGACTGAAAAGAACAAGAAAAGAAGATCAGCTGTGAGAAACACTATTCAATATTTAGTAGAAAAGTGCCACCACTAAATTAGGTCAAGGTCCAAACCTCAGGAGCAAAACCTAACCAAGCCAGTGAGACATTTTTAAAACACTTTTCCCTTAGTACTTCAAAAACCTTTGAATCAGGTCTTCAGATTCATTCATTAGGCATGCAATTAGGGATTTGGGTGATTGTCTTTGTGCCACGTGAATTGCCACACACTCTACTAGAAAGTCCTGCTCTCAGCGGGCACATCTTTTGCCTGGTAAAATGGAAAGAGGGAAGGACCATAGTTTAAATTGCTGAAGTCCATTACAATTCTGGATCATGTGTCTCCCTTGTGCTTATTGCAATGAAGTTTCTACCAGTTGCTTTTCCAAGGTGTACAGTGTGCATATAGAGAGACCTAACTGGTGGAGAGCATGGATCCACCTGGCATGCAGGAGGCTTCTGGTAGTGCTCAAGCATGGACTTCAACTTTGGCTCAACCAGAAAGAAAATCACTCTGAGGGCACAAGCACTGCACTCAAGTGCAGATCAAAATTCTCCAAACATAAACACAAAGCAAATTCCCACCTAAAAACAACTTCTCCAGTGCACTATATCAATCTGTATGGATCCAATGTAAAATCTGAGATAGATTCTAAGATATGACCCATTTTTAGTTTGTTCTAACTTGGAATGTGGCCAATCCAGTTTATACCAAGTTTTGCACAAACAGTTCTCAAAATACTCTCTCAAATGATCCAGTTGACTAAAAATTCGACAGAGTTTCTCCTTCTATCCCTCTAAAGAGCAACGAGGCAGGCTGAAGAATCCTACTGTCTCAAAATAGACTAATGCATATGTTCAGTTTTCTCAGATTTTTCCTAAAGCCCACCTTGCAGGCGGAGATTCCCTTGGTTGTTCCTAAGAAGAACAATTTTCTGTGGCACAGTAAGCAGCAGTGTTTAGGCCAGGACAGATTGTTGGACAGCAAGTAGGTGTGGGCATGCTGAAAACCATGTTTTTTCACCCATATGGCCAACAGATGGGATAAGAGGAACTTTTTCAAAAGAAACACAAGTCACTTCTGCTATGGCTGTTTGGAACAACAACAGACGATACCAGTCAGTTCTCACCAGGCTCTTCATGCCCTCACAGCTCTTTCCAGATTACATTTCCATCCTCCACTCACTCCACACTCCTACCAAGCTATAGAAGTCCACGCACACACACACACAAAAAGAAAAAAAAAAAAAGAAAGGGGAAAAAAAGAAAAAAATAAAGGGGGGGAAAAAAGAAAAAAAAGAGATGCTGTATCCTTGGGGAAATGGTCACCAGGAGTTCCTAGAAATGAGGTTACCTGCACTCAGATCTGAACAGTTACATGAAAAATAAAGTGTTGACAACCTTAACTTTACCATAAATCATGCTGTGATTTTCAGGAAGCATTTGTGTAGATGGGGAATTTGGATACGTAAGAAACACATTGAAAAGCTTTAAGAAGTTTCAGGTTTGGATTGCATTTTTGTTATTCATTATCTCCATGTGTGGTCAAACCAAAACTTTCAGAACAGAGCACCCTCCTAACTGAAAACCAATATTAATAATTTGGATTGTAAATATTTACAAGAGCCTTCTGCTTTAAAGTTACTAGTAAAGACTACTGAAGGGGAAACTTATCACATGAAGTAACAAGTAGAGCAAAACTCAGGACAATACATTTCAAATGCATTATTCATCAAGTTATGAGCATCTACTTTCAGGTCATATTCCAAGTGTGTGAGGACTGGTTTCAAAAAAAACGGGGCTTAAATGCAGATTGACACCAGGAAAAGTGGTAGGTCTGGATCAGAATTTCACATTTCAACTTTGACCTTTCAACTTTTTAGCTGGATTACGGTTCTGGATGAGACCCTGCAGCGGACTGGTGGTAATCCTGCTCACTGGTGCTTTCCTAGGCTTTCTTCAAGAGAAATTATCAAAGAAACTCTCTTTTAGGGGGTCAAGTATTTGGCGTGTCCTGAAAGACCCAACACTATTAGGCTTTCTCTTTTGGGGCACTGCACATATGCTGAAGAAGGTGACATGTGAAGGGGAGAAGATGGCTGTAAGCCAATTTCGGCCCAGGAACATAACTCCTTACTCTCCCTCAGTCACCCATAAAGAAGAGCACGTTTTTCCGCAGGGCAAATTGTAGACCAGAATACCATTACGGATGAGCTTTTCTCCATTAACTAGCCTCCTAAATTAAAATTACCTTAATGAAATTTAGCCTTTTCACATGTATTGTCAGATCCCCCCATTATTCCTTCCTTATCAGAATACCTTTCCGCTTTGCACCAAAACCAGCACAAAGGCAACCCACATCAGGTTAAAGCAGAGAAGTTGTCATGGATTTCTGTAGAATCCCACAGAAGCCTGTAAAAAATTTCCTTTTGCATATTTATTTCCACTGAAGTGTTTACAAAGCTCATACATTTTAGGTTAAAGCAGCATACAAAAACACTTCTTACAGAGTAGCTGTTTCTTTATCTGTACAAACCAGAAAATGATAAAAGTGTCATTATACTTAACACCAGCTGGTGATTTAAGGAACGACTAGGACTGTGGAAAAACTAAGAACTCACCACCTTAGTGAGTTCAAAATGATCAGGCAGTTTCTTCATATAAAACACGCATAGCACAAGAGCATCTGTATTGGTTGGGAGCAAAGGTTCATCTTGCACAGTGCTGTGTTTCCAATAACAACCCAGCCTCTGTAACAGAGTATAAGAATAGAATATAAGAACAGTAATCTGTTTTTATACGCTCCCATCTTTCAACGATTTGCAGATACTGTGACAGACATAGAATCATAGAATCATAGAATCATAGAAAGGTTTGGGTTGGAAGGGACCTGTAAAGGTCATCTAGTCCAACCCCTCTGCAATAAGCAGGAACATCTTCAACTAGATCAGGTTGCTCA
>Ga0181612_147204_pt1 | contig 16209 bp, 14 predicted proteins | sample HoacroProtozoa21_FD_119630 | JGI IMG/M metagenome (GOLD analysis project Ga0181612, IMG submission 119630) | Hoatzin crop microbial communities from Cojedes, Venezuel. Combined Assembly of Gp0051906, Gp0051904, Gp0051908
CCTTCTTGCTGTGCAGGGTCAGCTCCTGGAATTAATTGCTGCAGGATGTCAACAAGATAAAATTCAGCAGGATTCAAGAGAGGATTAGGCAGTCCTGTGATCAGGAACATTTGTGCAATGCTAACTGGGTCAAAGAAATACAAGAGAAATTAAACGTTGTGCTTCCCTGAAGGGCTGAGCTCGTACCAGCTGGATTTAAAGCACATTCCTCCCCACCTCCCCTGTCCAATCTTTTTATAGCAACAAGCAAATAGCAGGATCTATTGCAAAGTGTCTTTTCTTTCCTTAGAATAATACAGCATCTCCTGCTCTAGGAAGTCCTCAAGAGCCGCAGTGATGACCGGTCCACGCCATGGCATGTGGTGAAACCCTGCCCTCCTGATTGTAAAGATAGGAAATGGGTTTTACCTTCTCTGCTGCCTCTGAGCTTCAGATATTTCTCAAGAAGGGAATGAGCTACACAATAAACTGGCTGCAGACAAACCAGTTGGGTCTGCACCCTCAGACCCTTTTGTAAGCATAATTAGCCCAATTAATTATTTAACTGCATGATAGCATCAAGCAGAAAAACATGCAAGGGTAATAGCTGAATTCAAAAGCCAACATGAGTGGTATCGTAGGGAAACACTGGGGGGGTGATGGGAGCAATGTTTTCTACCACCAAAGAGAGGAGAAGAAATCTTGCTGCAAGGAAGCAGAGAAGCAAAATCCCCAGGGAAACAGAGACTTCACTCTCTGGGCGGGCAGATAGGCTTAGCTGCTCCATGGAGGGAGCCATCAGGGAGGTAGTAGCTGACGGCTGGGCGCCCAGTATAATCTTTTCCAAAATTGTCTTTTTCGTTAGAAAGATGCTGACAAAAATCGACAGTCTTTGCACATTTTTCTGACACCGTACAAACAGTCCTGGCACGAGTGGCCAGAAGGCATGACGCATTGTGTGTGACAGCAAGGGTAGTCCAACCCGCTCCGAGCCCATCAGTTTGCTTCATTAAATTTCACTGCCTTCAACAAAAGGATTCTGACAGAAACACCTCACTAAGGCTAGCACTGGCAACAGAAAATCACCTGGTAATCTCACACAGGCAGCAGAAATCTTTGGATTCTGTGCCCAAAGACAAAACCCTTCTTCCTACAGCCCATTGCAAACAACACAAGATAGAAAGGAAAACATGTCAACATTCAAATATCATCCCATTAGGCCTGGCAGAAATTTGGGATGCTCATTGTCTCCAGAATTTTGCTATTTGAAAATAAAGATGGAAACAACAGCTTGCCAAGGAACCAAACCCTCCCCAAACCTCCCCACCAAATTCTGTTGCATCCAATGCCGTTGGTCAATTCTAGCAATTTCCTTTCAAAATGAAGTTGAAAATATTTTGCAAAATTATATCATGTTTTCCATTTTCCTTACTGCTCCCTCTTCCAGGAATAGCAACGCTTAATGCGATCCATCACAACTTTGTCAGACTCCGAGACACGGTGGGGCTGCGATGACCCAGCTATCGGACAGAACGCTCTAATTAGGATTTATTCACATTCTTTCCTTTCTCATTAACAGTATCAAGGGCTACATTTACACAGTAGTTGGTCACACATATATATATGTATTTTTTTTTTTTTTTCCCCTAGAGAAGTGTTTCTTGCTTGGATTGTAACAAAACGGTCTATAAGAGCTGACTGCTCCTGGTACAAGCACTCACACCCTGACCCGCACTAGCGCCCAAATTATTTCAGCTCTGTTGTACTTCAAGTGACAGCACAGACCTGTGTATCTTTACAGATCAGGCTCTTCGCAGACGTATTTCAGGAGCCGCTGCTTTCAGAACCTTGTACAGCCCAGCAGTAATTTTAAAAATCACTATCAAAACAAAGCCCTGCGCTGCACGCGTTTCTGTTACTGGGGACAGAGGGGGGAACAAACCCACCAGCCAGCCTGAAGGCACATCGCTCCGCCTGCCGTGGAGAGGTGCTCCGGCCAGGACACGGCCACGGCTCCGTGCTCTGCTCACAGCCTTTGATCCGCCCCGATGCGGAGCAGTGGCATCCTCGGGATGCTCCCTGTGCACGCTTCAGCTCGTGGGAGGTGATGCTCGCAGCACCCGAGGAAGCAGAAACGTCCAAGGAGCCCAAGTGTGATCTGCTCCACGGTCCTGATGCCCAGGACCTTCAGCAAGCTGCTGGCTTTTTGAGTTATTTCTGCTTCCTGGAGCACGGGAATAATTCTTACTTGGAGGAAGGAGGAGGATTTGTAAGACCAGCCAGACCTATAAGAAAAAATAATTCTATAGAAACAGATTTATCACAGCCAGCAGAAAATTGCAGTGGTAAAAGAGGAGCATGTGCTGCAGCGCTGGGTGGGTTCTTTATTTATTTCAATAGTTCCTACAGGCCACAAGTCATACAATGACAAACGCAACGACAAGGCTTGCTGTCTACCGAAGAGGATGTAACTAGATGAAACGGCCGTTTTCACACCGGCAGATGTGAAAGCTTAATTAAATTGTACAGCCATAGCGAAGACTCACCCTCGCCCTCCCTGCCTGCGGGAATGCGGTCTGTTCTACGTGCACGTGTGGTAACTTCAGGTTTTGTACTCCTGGAGTATTTGTTTTCCCAGTGAAAGCCCAGTGGACTTCATAGAAAATTTCCTGTTGGCCATTGTGGGCCAAGACCCAAACTTCTACCTTTTGTTCATCTCCCTCCTCCTTCACTGGCCCCTGGATGAAGGATTCCACCTAAGGGAGACAACATTACCGAGAGTAATCCCAGCCCTTCCTGCAGTCGTCTTATGCCAGAAATATTTCTAGCTTCATATGTGCAAGCGTTTGCAGGAATAGCCCACACTAGCACAGAGGTACAGCCTCTCAGAAGGCAGCTAAGGCAGCGTAAACCTTCAGCTGATCCACACGCTATCTTAAAACGCTACAAAGGGAATGAAAATACAGAAACTCATGAACGGAATAACTAAAAATAAAAAAGCAGTTTGAAGAAGCAGCGTGTTTTACTTGCTCTTCTCTCTGTACGCAGTGCACCTACAGTTCTTACTGAATATACTTGTTATTTACTGAAAAGCTCATGACTGTGCCACGACAAAGGACATCCAGAGGTGTTAACCAAGACAGACATTAAACACCTCCGTTCGCTTCCTTTGCACGGTGACCTGTAATTCCTGAGATTTCAGCAGCTGCTCTTCTGCAGCATCCCACCGCACCCATCGCATCCCACCGCACCCATCGCATCCCACCGCACCCATCGCATCCCACACCGGCTGCTGAAGCGCTCTGGTGTGCCACGGCAGCCTGGATCACGTCCCCGCAGAGCCCCAAAAACCACCGAGAGCAACTCAGCGGGGAAAAGCAAAGGTCCAGACCCATCAAGTGACTGATAGCCATGGGGGATACTGCGTTGCCAGACACGACGTTGCCGTCCACCCCACGCCGCTCACGAGAGCGTCTGGTACGCAATTCCCAACACTCTTCTCTCCCGCTGCTTCATCTGGGAGCGGTGGGAAGGGAGAAAACGGTTAGAAGAAACACTTGTGCATCTCTAGGCTTTGCCCCATCACCTTGCTGCCAGGGTCAGCAAAACCAGCACATAGTTTGGTTCCGGTCTTTAGATAAAAGAGGTCCTATGGTCTCTTGGGCCAAAAAGCAGACTACTGACTGGTACGCTATTTTTTGAAGAGGAAGAAGGGAAATAAAATCAGTAAATCCAGCCTCTGAAGAGCTGTCGATACCGTTAGCCAAAGTGGAGAAACTACTGTTAATTCACTATTGGCACCCAAGGGGAGCAGTCTGTGCCTTGAACTAGAAAATAGGAAAAAAACAGAAAAAAGAAAAAAACCTGGAAAAAATTAGGAAAACTAAATGAAATTAACTAACTAGGAAAAAACAATGTGCTATGAACAATTAGCTGAAGCTTAAAGCTTAAGTCTTTGTGGTCATTAAAACCTAGCAAAAGCGTATGTATGTTTCTATTTTCTGTAACGTATGTTTTGGTACAACAAACATCCAGCATTTTAAAAGAAATGAAACCTGTCCACTGGCACACTGGCAAGACTGAACCAGAACACACCTTCCTATCTTTTAAAAACTGATAACCTGTGAGAATACCAGGCTTCTTCTGGAATCAGAAAATTTTCAAAGGCACCAAAGGTCCCCAATAGCTTAATTAGCTTTCCATGCAAACAGCGTAAGTGAACATTTAGGAAGCGAACAGTTAGTGCCTCTGGGTTAGGAGGGGAAGATGAAAAGCAAGCAAGTAACCAGCAGCTCACCTTTAATGAAGTATGGTTTCTCCCAAAAGGTCACCCGATGTACCTTACATATTCTTGTCCTTCCCACTTACCAGTTTCTCCTTCCCCCTCTCTCCTCGGGCTCAGCTCCAGATGTTTTAAGGATCCTCTGCTCTACCCATGTCAGTAGAAAAGAGATGCCATGCAGTCACCTGCACTGATTTGGGATATTCCCACCCTATAAGGCACAAATCCAACTTCGTACAATCACTGACGGGCCAGCGGACACACGGGGTATGAAGGACCAGTAACTGGGAGTCTGGCCACAGTGATTTTGTATTCAATGATATTAAAAGAGCTGTAGATATTTTACCACAAGTTAAGGAAAGACAAGTTATCCCCTACCTGGCTTAGGATCATAGGACACAAGCTCAGCTCAATGTTTTGTCTTTGAGTGAGAAATACCATTTTCCTCTCTGGACAGGACACCAGCTTCTCTGTTAATTTTGGCACAGAGCTTCCCTACAGAAATTATTTCCCTAGCAAGTATTACTTCAGAGCCCAAAAACTCTAATTTGGAACCATATAACAACTGTACTCATCTCACAATGTAACATTAAGTAGATTAAATGCAGCAAGTGAAGGCCCTAAAATGATTTTACCATTGAGGACCAAGTAGGTATTGTTTATTCCCATTATGACTTTATGGATTTATAAAGCCACTATTTATCCATTATGGATTTATAAAGCCACTATTTAATCGGCATGGACGTTACCAAACCAACTGCTGCCACCTGAAAAGTATCGCTCCTGGGGCTGAATTCCCACAAATACTCTTTAAGAATACTTCTGCCAGCCCTGCTTTCCGGACGGCGCGCTTAGCCGCGTTCGCTGCGAGGCTGCGTGCACACCAAGCCTGCGTTACCCGCCCCATCTAGTGGCAAGACTGCAAACGTGGTGGTGGGGATTAAAATCTCACCCACGAGACAGAACCAAAGAGAAGTCCCTGATGAAGTCTGGAATGGACTCATCACTCTGTTGGGGACTTACAGTTGCTTCCAGACAGCGAACTGTAATACTATGGACAAGCTGAACGCTCTGGGGCGTGCGGTATTCATGGACATGCTGAACTCGATCATTGATTTCAAAGCAAAGCAGTGGCAACCCACTGAACGCCGAGTCCTGAAGGGACGCAGGGCTGCCAGTGAGATGTCTGCCGTGCGTGCTCCAGCGCTTTACACAGCAAGCATGCTTGGATGCTTTATGTTTTCTGCTGCTAGTGATGGGAACATCATATAAAAACATGTGTGTGCACTGTTACACATGCACTTCGATACGGAGGAAAAATGTGGTATTACAATGAACTAAGTACAAGAGTTAGCTGAATCTCATTCCTGAAAAAAAGATGCAAGAAATCTCCACTTTGTTCCCCTTCTATCGTAAATTAATTGAATCTCTGAATCCTTTCCCACTGCCAGACCCCAAGCCTACTTCGAGCTTCCTGGGGTGGAGAGGGAAGAGGAAGGAAGGAGTGGGGTCTCCAGGACCCCGCCAACACCCGCGGACCCTACACTTGCACAACTGACCTTATCGATTCACTTGGGAAGGTCAGAAGATGGCCAGATATGAAGACGTGGGGTTCAGATATCTGAGGAGGTTTGGACACAGGTTTTCCACAAACTCTGGAGGCATTACTAACCAGGTCTTCACTTTGCAATCCAAACCCAGCTGATTCCAGGAGCTTTCTGGTCTGCAGATCTAGAAAGTAACAGAAAGCACAGTAAAATCTTTCCAGGACTGTCAAGTTTCTTACCTGCTTCCATTTTACCCTTCCTTAACACAGCTCACTCACTTTGGCTGTAGGTGCAACTCTTCAGGAAAAGCTTTAGGAATTAAGTTAAAATATGAATTAGACTTCAAGAAGGTTTGAAACAGATATTGGATTTATTGGTCAGCTATGAGTAGGAAAATACATTGGTAAAGAAAAAGAAGACCCTGTATATAAATATAATACTAACTAGTTAAAATTTGACCAAGAAGAAAGTTCCACTGAAGAGAACAGTAAAAGCCCTTGTTTACCATCAGACCATATTCAGTTTCCCATTTATCTTATTGAAGAGCTGCCTATAGACAAATGCAACATTCTTTGAGCTTAGTGCAGATAATGTGCTGGTTTTTGTTACATGAATGGTAAACAAGAGTTAGTCCAGTGCATTACACATTATACAGAAGTACTGTGAATAAAGACTAAGATATTCTATTTTAGACACTACTTAAACATACCAAGACACTTAAGTGTTACAAATTTATGCAACCAAAATAAAAGAATAGCAGTTAACATACTAAAAAATACTGTGTCTGGCTGGATGAAAAAGGCTTGCTACTTAAGCGGTTAACTGAATTTTTTTTAAGTTTTACAGTGTAATTAGGTCTTTTTTCCCCCTCAGTGGTATTGTAATTATTTTGTCTTTCATACAGGTTTTTGTGTGGTTGAAAAAGCAAACCATCAACTATTTTCTGAGCTTGCTCTAAAAAACAAAACTTGAGAAATTTGCTAAAGTTCCATCAAAAATGCATACACACAATGTTCTTAAAGCCAGTTTTGTCAAATGGTAGCCAAATTTACTTTTTTTTTTTAAAGCTGCAAAAAGGACAAAATAATTACAACACGCACTGACTTATACGCTCCTTCCCCCCCTACTTGTGTTATGTTAAAAGCAGTTACTTGTGGTATTAGTCTTGTACTCCAACCAATTCTTTTAGTTAAAGGTATATTTCAATTTACACTCTGACACCCAGAATTCTTGGTAAATGTAAATAAAACTAGACCTGTATTTTAAGTGGAAAAAAGCCTGGTCTAACCTAAACAAATCCTTTCAACCCCAAGGACATTCTGTGACTTTTGCTATATGTGCTTTTACAACAAGAACACTGAAGGTACGTTATGGCAACACCCAAAATCACCCCGAATAAAAATATTGCAAATAATCATTTTAATGTTAAAAACTATGAAGCAAACAGTTTGATTTTGTGAAGACACGGTTTATTGCCTTATTCTATGTTATAGCTGGAAATTGAGACTTTTGAGTTAGATTTGTTTGACACAGGAATATATTTTCTTCGAAAGATTGTTTGACAAAGTTTATCTCAGCTCTGGTTTGGTGCCATCTGGTCTTTCCCTATATTCAAAATATTTCTCCTTCCTTCAGCCCCCAAGTCATAGCTGCAGTCCGGTTAAAACCCAGTGAAGTCAAAGGAGCGTCTTCAAGGTATTCAGTGGGTTTTCGATTGGGACCTGACAGACTAGTATAAAAGCTGGAGGAAACGGTTATTCAAATGGACCCTTAGACTGTAAGGTGACTAAGCAGGAACAGTTGTGTCTCCAAAAGCACAAGGGGCCATATTTTAACATGCTGTCATAAATTCAAATATTTTTTAAGACTAAGCAATGCAGGAGAACACATATTGGATAAAGCTCAAACCTTTAGAATCTAACAAGTGCACTCAAGCTCCAGCATCTATTAAAGTAAATTATCCCCCTCTAAGGAATACAAAATGAGTAAGTGCTTCCCTTCCCCTTCCGTAAAGCTTTCTGGACTCATTACACAATCCAGATAATCAGAAAAGAAAAACAGTTTGCTCAGTTTGACAAGCTAAATTGGCTCATCATCACTGGAAATTGTCATGATGTACATTACCAAGACATCATTAAGGAAACATGAGTAAAACACCTTTTATTCACACTTTACAAAAAAAACCCCAAAAAACAAACAGAAAAAAATAACACTACGCATTAAGTCTACTACAGCAATACTACCAGCATTTCAATGTACTGATTATAAACTGGACATGTTTGGTGTTTTCACAACTAAAACCAAAACAAAATAACCCCAAGAGATCAGGTCCCAGACAAGGATTCAAGATCAAAATTTCTCCTACTGAAATTTTAAAATGTACATTTTACATAACCGAACTGTTTGCAATTTTTTACGTTCAGCTTAAAACAGAACGGTTTGAGCACAATTCTGTGCTATTTCTCAATAAAATTTTGAATCATTATTACCAATCCACTCTCTTATATATAAAAATTCACATATTTAGAAAGTTTTCTCTTAATGCTCAGTGTCCTTTTGCTTCCCTGCCCGCAGCTGAAACAAAAGCTGTTTAAGACCAAGCGCTCTAACTCCATTTTTTCTTTATTTTTTTTTAACATTGATTATTCAAGTTGTATTAGTTTAAGGAGACGATAAATTCTCCTCCCTTTTAGGATACAAATAGACAAGTTAAATTTGTAAGCTGTTATATACTTGGCTTCATGACAAATGGCACTGAGGGTACACTGTAACTTTAGTCTTGCTTGACACTTTAAAATAAGACTTGGTCACTTTAAAAATAAAAAAAATGATCTGAAGAATTGTCTTTGGGACCTGTATTGAAAATGCATTTATTTTACACTGCTTCGTCAATAGAAAAGGTAGGGTTGGATTTTTTTTCCTTCAAGGAATTATACTTTCTGAAACTGAGGAACACACTTCAACGAAAGAATTCACATGATAGTAATTCTTAGTGGGAAAAACGGCACTCTGCAATGACACTGAAAGAAGCAGTGCATGGGTATTCGAAGCTAGAAACTGTGTACCCATAACCTGAACATGTTCAAAAAGTGTGATATTAAATGCTTCACAAAGGAAAAAAAGATGCCACAGCTTATACAAAAGTATCTTCATAAAATTCTCACAAGTGTTAACGTTATTTAAAAAAATAAAAGAGGATGCACAGGATCTCTCTGCATGCACAGGCAGTGCTAGTTGAGAACAAATTTAAGCAGGCACAGTAGAGATAGGACAAGTATTGAAAACAGAAATGAAGAAGCTGTACAGAAGTATCCTAAATTTTACCTCAAAAGTTAGAGATGAGAAAAATATCTGAGCATATACACATCAGCAATAACTTTCAATCCATACAGGTCTACTTATATTCACTGCTTAGCTTATCTGTTCCGTGAGAACTCTATGCTTTTCTCTTTTTAAAAAAAAAAAAAAATCAGAAATAGACAGAATGTATTTAGTTATCTCTGTAAGACAGTAAGATTTTATAGGTTTGGATTTTAAAAGCAACGTTCTCAATTGAACATAAAAAGTAGTACAAAAGGGCTAACGAAACCCTAACAGTGCAAATCATTAGCAGAGAAAACCTGTGACAACCTCTTTTACAAGCTGGCCTTTATAACACATGAAAACAGATAAAAATTTAGCCTTAGTTTACAATACAATCATTTTCCAAATCTGATTTTTCTTTTTTTAAAGTACAAAATCTCATAAATCAGGTTTTCTGTTGTTCATATACAATCAATAAAGGCTAAATTCAAATTCTATATTTTACAAACAAGTCTGAAAAAGGAGGGAGTGAAGTACGGAAGAATGTTCTGTGAATGTTCCTACTGGCCTCAAAAAGTAGTGCTACAGATAACTGTGCAAAGAGAATATACTGTATAACAATTCCCTATTTCAAGGCATGAAAATGTCACGTCAGATAAAAGAAACAGGAAGGTCAATTGTAACGTATTAAAGAAAGGTGCAAATACACCGATCGCTGTCGAACAGTATACAAAGCATATTGGGCTCAGAATTGTGTCTGTTGATAGCACCTGGCTTTTACTATGTCTTTAGCAAATAATTAGATTTAAGATTAAGATTATTAAGAAAAAAAATCCCTGTTGGCCATACCTCACTCCTCTATATTCAGATTTTACAATTGTACAAGTTAGACTGAGGTTGCCCTCTAAAATGTACTTGACTACCTCCTGCCAGGGAGATGGATTCCATTTACAGGAGGCAGGAAAGGCAGCAAAAGCTCCAGTTGTGCAAAAAGTGAGAAGTGGTCAGAAGGGATGAGTGGATGCGGACAACCACTTATATTGTTCTCTATTAACCAATGATGATCCAAAGGTCCAAGAATGCCAAGTATGTTTAGCTGAGGTTTAGAGTAGAATATGTAGTCAATAATACCCTAAAACAAGAAAAGAAATAGAATTTATTATTAGTATATATTCTCGACTCAAGGTATTGTTCCAAACAAAAGGTGAGCTCAGTATTACAAGTAACTGAAATGCTACCATTCCTCCTCCACAGCATATCGCTGACTTAGGAGACTTCTGCTTCCCATGTCCCATGGGCTGTGCTCAATAGATCAGCAAAACAAAAGGGTAAGTATCACTTCTGCTCTGCTTTCGCAGGTTTTAATTTCCAACCTCCTACAAAGCTGTAAATCACGTTCCTCTGATTTTGAAGAGGAAAAGAGCCATCTCTGGGCAACAGAGCACAGTTTTCCAGTAGCAACACAGATTATTTCCTTGCAGTTGACTGCTTCAGTGCCCCTGTTGCACTATTTCATTTAGCCTGGTGTATTAAAATCCAAAATATTCCTATTTACAGGGAAAGTTAACAGCACCCCAACTCTTGCAAATCTATTACAAGTTATTAACAAGAAAAAGGAAAAATTGGTTTCTAGGAGACTGAAGCGCTGGGCACTCTAGTTCGTTAGGTTTTAAATATAAACTTGTTGAGTTTACTGTTAGCTACCCAGATTAACTTGTTCAACAATTTCATACAGCAAATCACATTCGTTAAACTTCAAAACAGAAAACTTTTCCAAAATATCAGCCAAGTCCTTACCTTGAAGTCAAATGTGTAATTTGTGTAAGGCATTAGACCGTTCTCATAGGCACTCTTCAACTTGAAACCATGTGTAATTCTGCCATTGGTCGTTCCATTCTTCCCATTACAGCTGAAGTTAGTAAGACTTTCATTGTATCTCAGTTCCTTAAAATCTTTGTGGTTTGTTTCCACTCCACCGGTGCTCAGGTACTCGACAACACCTATTAGGAGAGGCACATACACGAAGGTATAAATAAGCTTTCAGCAAGTAAGCATTTGTAGATCACTTCGAGTCATACACGCAACCTTAAGCATTATAAAAGCAAAACCTTAACAATTACACAATACAGTCAGCAGTAGTTCTTGTAAAATAATACATATACATTGTCTTGAAAGTCAAGAGCAAATGTCACCTAGAACAAAAAGAGACATGCTTTGATCAGAAGAAACTAGAAGGTTAATTAGGACTGACGGGGGAAGATGAAAAAAGTGGAAGTCAAATTCTATAGGTGCTAGGTGGGCGGCTTCCTCCTCTCTGTGCTCAAGGCTTGGCTTTCAGCCTTCCTCAGCTAATACATTGCAAAAAAGCCACCTTTTGTAACACCACTTCAGATAAAGTTAACTTTAAAGAGGCTGCAAAGCCAAACCGACAAGTTATTTTTGGAAGATATTTTCTTCCTTTCCATTCCTGTATTGTAAGATAACAACGAAAACGCTTCTGAAAGACCAGATGCAGCTACACCACTGCATAAGCAACAAAGCCACTCAGAAAAGAAACAGATATCTTTCCTCTCTTCCGACTTTTTTCTTAATGCCTTTAGAGCTTATGATATCAAACAACATATTCTCCAAGTTGAAAACTCCTTTAAAAAATGACACCTTAAAATTTTAACTGTTACATACTTGAAACAGTTTAAAAAAAAATAAAAAATAGAACTCTTACCAGAGTCTGGTAGAGAATTGAGATCTGCACACAGTACAAGTGGAATGGTTCCAAGTTCTCCCGAAACACCAGGTTTGAGACTACGAGAAGCTTTATCAATTATGTTCTTTACCTCGGACAGGAACATCATAGTCTGAACCAGCTTCACATCAGAATAATCTGGGTCCCAATGCATATGCGCATTAGCTACAAGAACTAGCTGCTTCTCCATCCCAAGATGTGGCCTTCCAGCTAAAATTTAAAATCAATTATTTACCTTACAGTGTCAAGAGCAAAAACCACTACTACTGAATTTTAAACAACATGTTTGAGGGGAAGATAAAGTAAAACAGAATACCAGTATAACCTGAAGAGGGCTAATACCATTTAGTTTAAGAGGGTCATACAACTCCTCTTATAACTACTAAGTGGTTTAGTTGATATAAAGCATTAGGAATAATTGTGTTCCATATTCAAGACCACTAACAGACAGAGTATCCTGTCACAGGTAATGCTTTCATACCTAACAATACTGTGAACTACCACAAATAACAGATACTCCTAGTGACAGGCAGATAGCGTAGTTCTAAAAAATTAGAACAGTTTCCCTCAGGTTGTGACGCTAAACAGGCACTGTTCACATTTGATCAGGCAGTGAGCTCTGAATTTTAAGTTATCCACGTTACAAGTTACCTCTCTTGCCACAATTGCTTCTTAAAAGGCTTGTTTGTTAGAATCTGAATTAATAAAATATCATTTGGATAAACATAACACAGGCTGAGCAGGTACCCACTGCCATACTTAAATGGCCAATTTACATTTCCTAAATTAAGAATGACAGGGCAGAACAAGCAGGCTGTATAAGCATGACAGTAAAGAAAATAATAAGTTAAAATGATGCAGATACATGACCCAGAAACACGTGACTAACATCAACTGATTCTGTGATACCTGTACATAACTCCCAAGCAAAAAATCACTCAAACTCAAGTCTTCGTATTTCTTAAACAAAAAGGTGTGAGCGGGGAAAAAAAAAAAAAAAATCCTCATCATTTAAGCAATGCAACTTTCCCCCAAATCCTCTTTGGAAATAAATCTGTCTGAGCGTACAATGTGCGAGGTTACACTCATCTCTGGAACCTGGTCTCTCTGTTTTACTATAACAAAAGTCCATTTGTTAACTTACAAGATATAACCTATTAAAAAAATAAACTAAATGGGACTTACATGACATTTCTATCAATTCTTTTCGCAGCTCTAACAAAACAGCAACTCCAATGTTGTCTTTTGTCATAACTCTGTTCAGCATAGCTTCCGAACCTTCCGAGTTTGCCATAGCTAGTTGATTGAACTCAACAGTGTGTTTTTGAACCAAAGTAAATCTGAAAGAGAAATATCATGCAAGTTTTTTTCAGCAGCCTGATACAAAAGGAAACGTTACAGATAAGGCTCCTTTTAATTAAAGCTCAAACACATTTATGATGTGAAAATCTCAGCCAATCACACAATTCCATAAAATCCTAAGCTGACATCAAAGGATAGTTTTCGTAGTGATTTTTAGGTATTTTATACTTAGTTTCAAATAAAGGATTTGAGAGAGACACTATAGAAAAGGAATGTTTGCTTCTAATTCTACACCAGTTTCTAGTTTCAAGATGCAGGTTTAATAGAGAGGGACTACCTAATTTTTCCGAGCCAAATGGTATCAAACCTGGCACCTGCATTTACTGGTGGACACAAAGGAATGGAAGCAGGAGGAGGAAGGGAAATTATTACCCTTGTATCCAAACAGTTGTACAATACGGCACAATCAGCAAGTGCTGCAGCTCTTCAATAATGGCCTTTTTTCAGAAGCGAGCAATGATATTAAGTGCCTTATCTTTTGCTTTAGAAGGCTAACGTACCAAAAACCCAATGCCATCTGAGGTCTTATATCAGCAATTTTGGGAATTATCAATTCCTTTACACACAAAAAAAGGCAAGAAAATGAGACATTTGCTTCCTTTCCCATTATTAGCACCGAATGGTTGGGACACACACACTCAACAATTGAAGTATAATTTAGTGAACTCCTAACCTGCATTGCTCTAACAGAAGGAAATTTCAACTTGAACAAAACTTCAGGGTAAAGTTTTCTATCGCTAGTTATGCACAAAATGATTTCTCTTGCACAGGCCACTAACGACAGGAACGCTCTGTAACAAATATGGAACGGCTGCAAAGAGGGCAACCAATGCCAAACTGTTTGAGCTACAGACTGACCTGAGAATCTAAGTGAAAGAGAGCAAGACACAACAGAAGGCTTTGCAAAACCCATCACTTACTTTTCTGTTTTGAAAAATATTGCACAACCATCAACATGTTTTCTTTCCTGTTCTGACATTGTCCTAGCTCTAGATTTCGGACTGAAGAATCCATTGTAGCCACGTTCTTTCAGTTCCACCAGGAAAAAACTGTAGTACTGTTCTGTTTCAACCTCCTATAAAGTTATAAGACAGCACAGCATGAATGTACTATTAGCAAAAGACTCTTCAGAAGTGTAAATCACTTTCAAATTAGATTTAAGGAGGGGAAAAAAAAAAAATCAATCTACAAATTAAGTACATCAGAGAATGAAATCTGAGAGCAATATCCCTATTTTAAGAAAATATAAATGAATTTCTGTAATCCCCAGAGTTATGATTATCTCCAGCCTTTTATTTGAAAATGTGTCAATTATTGCCCCACATGCAGATGCAGGCACCAGGACACCCCCACGTTCATGTCTTTGATCAGCAGCTGCTGCCTCGCGTTCCAACCGCGTGGGCTGAAAAGCATTCTTTTGATGTCAAACAACGAATAATGTTCTAAACATCACTCCTTTTTTCTGTTGTTTTCAGAAGGTTTTGAAAACAGATCGTTTACTGTAAATACATTTAATATAGAGAAACCACCACATGGGAATAGAAAAGGAAAAGAAATAACAGTGTATCTTTTACCTGAAGACTTATGATATCAGCATTGCAACTGAGGATTTCCTGCATAATGGCTTTTTTTCTGTATTCCCAGTTCAATGCCCAAGATGGACAATAGCCATACAGCTGCCGGGTAGCATATTTATCACAGAGTACGTTGTAACACATGACAGAAAACAAGGCTGCAGAACAATAATTTTACTTACACACTGATATATTTAACAACTACAACAAAGATATATATACAATTACGTTCTTCGCTTTTGTCTTCTGCAAATTTATCAATTCATGCTTCATTTGCTTCAACCAAAACACAGCATGTGTTTCTATACTAAAAAAAAATTATTGTTAATCCCAACAAGATAAATTACAAGTTTGGACTTACAGCAGCTGTCTTGTAGAAATTAATTAGAAAACATTAATTAGAAAATTTAATTAGAAAACAAAACCCTAAATCCCTCTTTATATGGTTAATGTAGTAAATAGCAGACAAATGTACTTTCTGCTAAATGGTGCTCTACTGAGAAAGGTCTAAAACAAGGTAAGTGTGTTTGAACACTTACATGTGCTCATTATACAAAAGTCTGCAAACTCTCCAAATAGATTATTTAAAATCTACCTTCATTATTACAACCACGAACTGTAACGGATCCACAGGCAGGGTAAGGATCCCCTCGCACAATGAAAAAGTACAGGCAAAATAAACCCCCAACCGTTTCCTCCTCAAAAAGCCCACAGTTCGGGTGTGAAGCCAAGCAGCGTCCACTCTCCGCAGTCATTTGGAACGGAAGTGACAATGAGACAGTTTGGGGCAGCCTGACAGGTAACCCAGCAGCATGGGGCTTTGGTTCTGTTTTGTTGGGGTTTTTTGTTTGTTTTTAAAAAGCACTAAGGAATTTGCAGTTGCAATAATGAGGTACTTTGAAGCTTATTCGGAGCTCCTCTCAAACACAGAGTACAACTCAGGGAAAAAAGAAACGAGACAGTTGTTCGAAGATTTAGCAAATTGAGGCAACGATCTCGGGCTGACTGGGGGTCGAAGCTCAGCATTTTGAAAACAAACAGGTGACAGCGAAAGACAAGCTGCGTTAACATCATGACGTCTGAAGCAACCGCCGTAATAAAATCAATAGGGGAAAGTAATGTACATCAGTCCTGAAAGGGAGGATGCTACAATAATCAAGAAATACACTAAGATTTTTGATGTGCAGGTAAATAGAAGAGGCTGTATTTTAGACAATTCACGCAGAAAAATCAGTAAACAATTAAACACAACCTGAATCCCAACAGCATGAAAAGTGCCGAGTCAAATATGACACACTGGTTACTTAAAAGAAAAAAATTCTACATTTTTGGAAAAGTATGCTCATGTTCTTCCATTTTTTTTTTTATTCTTCAACAAATGTTCAATTAAGCCTGTTAAAATTCAACTGTTTAACTGAC
>Ga0181612_118603_pt1 | contig 16208 bp, 10 predicted proteins | sample HoacroProtozoa21_FD_119630 | JGI IMG/M metagenome (GOLD analysis project Ga0181612, IMG submission 119630) | Hoatzin crop microbial communities from Cojedes, Venezuel. Combined Assembly of Gp0051906, Gp0051904, Gp0051908
ACAGCAAGTCAAACTTGTCTAAGTAGCGTTATTTAGGAGCCTCCTTATCTTAGAGCTTTCCTGTCTTCTCAAAACAGCAAGGATCTACTTTAGTTTAACTACAATCACTCTAGAGAGTGGAAATTTTACATTTATGGGTATCACTGCAATGAAGTTACTTCACCCCTTTTTCTATTTATCACCCATTGCCTGATTTATCTGTCAGGCCTTGCTCATCTTCCAAGCAAAGAATGGCTCCTGTCAAATAAACGTGCAGGCAGAGCCCAGCACGAAGGGCCCCTGGCTGACACTAAAGAAACATCCTTTTATAACTGATACTCTGTGCAATTTTGATATGTAGGTTGCAGATGACTGCACAACATGTCAACATTTTGAGGAGCAAAGTACAAGGTCATCAGTAACGAACATAATTTCGGCAGTAACAATTTAATAACTGCTAGTTATCAAGCCCATCCTATCTGTCATAGCAGAGTCACAGAAGCAGGAGCGCACACACGTATTTCAGCACAAAGTGTGCCAAGGCTGAGACTAAGCACACTTTCACATGTAGTTAAATTAAGCTGCTGGAGTTTGCACTGAAACAGCAGAGACTCACACATTCATCTTGTTCTGCTGTGTGTGCCAGAAAGGAGAGAGGAAAAGGGGGAGAACATTCCAGCAGACATGGCATCATGAACAAGTTCTGTTCCTCGACTCTTTTCTAAGACCATGGAAGCCTAAGATCTGGGAGCCATACTTAAATACAGAGCTATATCATCACAAACACTGAAAACACGCCATGCAACCCAAACCAGTTCTCTTTTGCAGTGTGCACATAATGCAAGAGCACCTAGTTCAGAGACCCCCACCACTCCTTTACCCCATTACAGATCCAAGCTGTGGCAACTACTGCTCTTGAAACCCAAAGAAGTCCCTTCCCCCTCCTTTGTATTTATGTCTACAATATGCTAAGAATTTCCCTTGCAAATTTTGCAAAGAATATTCCTGGTTCTATTTTAACCAGAATATTTATTCTGTGGGGATTTGGGGTATTTTCTGCGTCTGACCAAGAGGTGGGGTAAGCCAGGCTAGAATGCCCAGTACAAGCCCTGGAAGGGAAGGAGGGGGCAGTGGTGCCCCAAGCCCAGCAGCCCAGAAGGCACCGCACATGCCTGCGGGTACTCAGAGCATCCATGTCACCATGGCACACTACAGTCAGCAGTTCCCATCACCATCACCCTCACTGTGTGTGTGTCATGCAGAAACACGTGCAGCAATATCTCTGTTCAGGAATTGCAATAGGAAGTTAAGGCCGTCAGCACATCCACCACACCTTGCAGGGTTTGCTCCAAGCTACCTCTGGGCTCTCTTCAACACAGTCTCTGTTCTTCGTACATCTCCAGAACGCTTTGCTGTATCTCACACACATCTCACAAGTGGGGAGTTTTTCCACTTTTCTACCTGTAACCTGTCTGACTTCCTCAGCAAGGTGGCATTGGCATAGTATGTACATGTTTCTCATCTAGGTGCAGGCTACATGATCAGACCATGTTTCTGGATGTGCACTTCAGATAGTTCTCACAACAGACTAAGTGATTGCTTTGGAGTATGTCACAGACCACTTAGCCATGGCTGAGCTAGTCTCGTCTTACTCATGGTGTAAGAGCATGCATGTGAGAACACTGGTTGCAAGAACTGCGAGATACCAACCAAGGCCTTTTAACAAAATCTTTCCATTTTTATCTGTAGATCTTTTCCCATTTGAAACTTTTTCTGTGTCAGTTTTATCCATTTTTGTTAAAACTATCTGCTTCCAGGAGAAAATAACACACACGGATGTAAAAAACTATTTTTGACAGAAAATTTTTGGTGTGTTAGAGTAGCTAATTAACATTTAGAAAGTATTTCGAAGAAGGAAAGGGTTACAGCAATGCTAAGTAGGGTAGCTGTTATCCTCTTCTAGTCAGTAACAATTATTATGTATCAGCATTTTTAAATGACATATCACCCACGCAGTTCTCCCAATGACAGACAGACACATGCATACTGACAGTAGCATAAATAACTCGTATATCATTCTTCTGTCTTTCCATTAGTGGCACATGAAGTAGAGGGAAATATGCAAAAATTGACTTTTACAGAACTATGGGGAGAAGTCTACATCAAAGTATAGATATAATTAAAGTGATATTTGAAAAGCTCCTTCAGTCATACAAACTTTCTATTTCTCTCTTTGCTGATTCTCTTCAATAGTTATTTATTTTATTGATCAGATGATTATGTGATATGTAAAATAGAGTGTAAATCTACTGTTCAACACAGTTTTATATAGCATGCCCTCAATGTGTTCCTTGGCTGCTTGGTGGACCTTCAGAGCCTTCTTTTCAGCATTTTGACTGAAAATAATGCCATGAGTCACCTGTACAGCAATTTCCTTTCTGTCAAACCTCTTTTATTCTTACTTAAATGTTGCACCGTAATGTGTTTGGATATATTCACTGACCAGCAGAAAGGAAAAAAAGTGTATTCAGAGAATGTTTTGGCCAGAATAGATCCCATCACTGATAAAGTATTCTTGTTTCCAGTAATTTATTGCTAACTTGACTGTGGTTTTAGCATCAAGTGGAGACACCTCATTAGAATCATAGGTTGGAAAAGACCTGTAAGATCACCAAGTCCAACTGTCATACCAACACCACCATGCCTACTAAACCATATCCCAAAGTGCCACATCTACACGTTTTTTGAGGTCCCTTAAGGTCAGTCTAAGCTTGTGCTCAGACAGAGATACCCAATACAGACTGAGATATACAGGAAAAGCTTAAAGCACTGATTCCTTTCTCAAAAGCTAAGTCACAGCTTGTATCACATCACCGTCTTTGGCACTGACACCGGTAAAGGTGCCTGACTTACTTTCTGCCTACAGTACGCAACTTTTTTCTCTTAATCACTTTGACTATGATCCACGACAGACAAGATAATTTAATAACACCCTTCCATGCAAAGGGGAGGGTTCTCCCCTCTACAGCCATTCTCCACCACTCCTCCTTCTCCCCTTTCTTGATTGCTGCTGCTCTGTCATTTTACTTCCATCTCTCGCATCAGCTTTGGTGCCCAAGAGACATCATTAACTAAACTCACAAAAGCAATCTAGCTCTTCTGGCTCTATGTTAATGACTTAAATCAATATAACTATTGTGCACCAGAGCTGGCACGATGCAAGTGGTGGGGACACACAGCCGGAAGAAAAAAGGAAAGGTGGAGATTCCAGGATGCAGTAGGAACTCCCCTGTTCAGCTGCAGTGACTTTCTATCCAGATCCACCACCTTTTGTACTAATATGCCAGGATTCATCTCACTTAACTGCACCCAGATGGACACAGGACCAATTTTAGTCTATTCTCTTCCCTCTGTAATCAGAGGAAGGAGAATGGCACCTCTGCAGAGTGATTTATCTTGTCTCATCCCTTTCCACTGACTACAGAGGAGGTCTTGATGGCAGACATAATAAACCTTCTAAACAGCAATTTTATTGTCTAAACAAGTGTATCTAAGTGCCAGATGAGACACCCTAGAGTGTCGTATCCACCAGCCTCATACAGACATTTTGGAGATCTCAGACCATCCATAATGGTACTGATTCCTAACTGTAGGCACCTAGGTCACCCCCCCAGCTGTCGCCCTCTGGACCCAAAGAGAATTGAAAATACAGAGAGAAATCAAATCTGAGCACAGTTTCCATCTTTGTTTCAGGAGCCTAGTTTAGCAGGATTAGTCAAAGCAAGTAGCTGATCAGGACAGTGCACATTCTTCCTCTCACATCTGCAGAAATAAATACTTGGTTTTTTTGTTACTTTTCTGAATCCCCATTGAAAATCATCCACCCAGACTGAATGCTGCCCGCTTCAGAAAACCTGCCTGTGGAACGTAAGTCGTTGTCATGTTTCTGATACTGCTCAGTAATCTAAAAACGATTTTTTTGTGTTTTCCCCAATAACTCCCATTGCTACTGTACCTAAGTTTCTCACCATACATTCAGCCTCTTGCATTTCAGTGTTCAAAATGTCTCTAGGTCTATAGTGCTCAGACGCTTGCACTGTAATATGTGGCTATTTAACTGCATGTACTTTAGAGCATCTCCATAGTCTACTGAGGCATTCTGACTATACTTCCCAGAATCATTGCCCCTCTCTGAAGGAAAAACCTCCAACACTTTAAATCCACATCAATACAATTCCAAACACACAAAGACAGAGATATTTTTAGTAGATAAACTAGTCACCAAACAGCACAGTCCCTTCATACCATGACCATAAATAACTCGGGTCAAAACAACCAAACAGGCTTGAGTGGGGAAAAACAGATCAACAGCAAAGGAGGAAAACAATTTGGATAGAGATGTTTTCATCCAGTGTACACGATACTTTTTCAAGCACAGAAGTCCAAGTTCACTTCTTTCTCTAAAGAAGGTTTGAACACTTTTCCCAGGTCACAAAGCAGATTCATAAACACTGTACTGAGAGAGTACTTTCAATATCTCCACCTAATGCTACCTGACTTTAAACAATGTGCTCAGATATTCACTGAAGTAGGTATCATTTTTCAACACAAAATATGTCCTAAAAAACTGTAAATCAGTTGTATGTATCATTCAGGCAAGACCTTCAACCATCTTCCACCACTTAGGCTATTGTCTTAACACCCAGACGAGTGAGTCATTCCCTCTCTGGTCTGGTTATTTTCTTTTGTTGCAGGGTGTTACTCTAGCACTCAGAATAACTCCTGCCATACTGGGCAACTTCTGAATGTTTTTATCTTTGCAGTATCTCTAGCCTCTAGACACAGCCTGTATAAATATTTCTTATTTGTCCTCTGCAGACTCCCAAGAGCTTCAACTAGATTAAATTGGATAGAAACCAACACAAACCAAGATTACACCTGGCAATTGGGAAACCCAGAAGGAATTCTGTCACTTTGCAAATATGTGCAAGTAGAAACTGGTATTCCAGTGGAAACTGTCATTCATATATACATATATACATATATACATATATACATATATACATATATACATATATATATAATTTCTGGGACTATGACATGCTGGGTCATCATTTACTATGAGTGTTTATATAATTTTTTAACTATCTCTGCAGAAACAACAACCTGAATTTTTCATTCCCAGGCAAATCTCTGTCAGGAAGCTTAGAATTTAGAAAGACACCATATGCACAAGGTCATGGCACGTATAGCAGAATGATCATAGAATCACAGAATAGTTTAGCTTGGAAAGAACCTCTGCAGTCTGTTGTGTAGTCCAGCCCCCTGCTTGGACTTGAATCCAGTTTGATCAGGTTTATCTGGTACTCATCCAGCTGAGCTCTGGGGATCTCCAGCAATGGAGATTTGACAGCCCCTCTGGGCAACCTCTTCCAGCGTTTTCCCTTACAACTAATCAGAATTTTCCATATTCCAGTTTGTGTCTGCTGGCCCTTGTCCTAAACACCTTTGTATCTGCTGCACCCTCTGTGCACCTCTGAAAAGAGTTTGGCATCATCTTCTAGACAGCCTCCCATTGGGTAGCTGCAGACAGCAACAAAGTGTCCCCTTGTCTTATCTTAAGGCAGAAAACTGTCTTAAGGCAGTTTTCTCAGCATCTGCTTTTACATCCCATGCTCCAGCCCCATGACTTGCTTAGTGATCTTCTGCTGGACTTTATCCACAATGTCCATGTCTTCCCTGCCTGGGGAGTCCACACCTGGACACAGTACTTCAGACGTTTTCTCTCAGGCATGGAAAAGAAAGGTGCAGCTTTGATTGTGTTATCCAGAAAGCATCTGGAGTGTTCTTGTTGTAACAGCAATTGTGAAACCACAGCAGAAATATTCCAGTCTTATCAGGATGGACAGTTATTCTTAAGCAGAAATAACTTTCCCCAAACAGATTCCTTTCGGGGAATGAGATTTAGCTGGATATTTCTTTCCACATGTCTCCTGATTTCTTACACAGAAATGATGGACTTCATGAAGGAAAGCGTCAAACAAAAGTTGCAGTCTATTTTGTGTAGGAAATTAGATAATTTTAAGGGACCCTTTTGACCATAAATTTACTTTAACTTTCTTGTTTCCAACTGTTACTGCTTGCTTTGGGCATAAACTGCGTTTGAACCCTGTGCACACCAGGACCCATTTAGCAATATTCAGACAAATACCTTTAAGGGTGAATACAGCTAGTTTTAGGAATACTTGCAACAGAAGACAACTTGGGTGCCATAAAATTACAGCTTGATATGTCCATGATCAGCACAGTGTATAGGATTCTTCAAAGCAGTTCATAAACATGAAGCTGGTCCCCGCACAGGCTCCCAAGGACAATCAATTTTGTACCTGTGGACAAGATGTTCGTTGATCATCACTGTCACTTCATAAGGCAAAGAAACAGAAAGTTTCTCTTCCTCCTTCACCACCAAAACATTAAGAGAAACAAGGTAGGAAAGGCTCAGCTTCACTAAGTGACCTGGTTAATGAAAGCCACACAGTAAAGAAATCAGGTCTCTGATTACTACGAAGAGCGCTCTTGGGCTAAACCTGGTCTCAATGAGACATATGATCTTACTTCAGGCATATCCTCTTTGGAGATTTTCTCTATAAAGTCATCACGAAGTGCTATATTCACCCACCCAGAACAAGCTGGTCACTTTCCCATTGGGTTAAGTAGCCTGAAAATATCTACAACTGAACCAAGGATATTTATCCTCCTTCTGAGGGTTTGCATTCACTGCAGACTGCTCAACTTTGTGTTATTTTCTTTCTGCTGGTCCCTTTTTCAGATACTTAATTGCTTCCTAGTGGTTTTGTAAGCATTTATTCTGTTTTATCATATCGCTACTCTATACATAAAAGATAAAGCAATTCTCTAGACACCTCTAACAGTCATCTCAGCAAATGCTTTCCTCTCTCTTAATGCTGATTTAAGACAGGATTCATTCCAAGGCAGGCCAGAGCTACACAATGCTATCCATGAAGCAAATAAAAGGTTCAGGTAGAGAGAATAAGCCAAGGTCCAGATCAGAATAGTTTCCAGGCTCATCATTTTTTATTTAAAAAAGAACTCCAGGAAGTCCTTAGTGTAATTTCCAGGTTGTGATTTAGTAAATTGAGCGAATAACTTACTGGAGGTAGCATGTTGCACTTCTGCCTTTGCTAACTCTGCTCTATAGGAGTTTGACCTCCATGGCTGTTGGTCACTTATCTTTCTCTTTTAGTGTCCTCACTTCATTAATGTAATACAAGTAGCTTTTTAAGCATGTGTTCTCATGGCTGCATTTGTAGGAATTTCCAAAATTAAGCTTACTGTAAAAATGTTCCTCTATCTTCTGTCAAAAATCCGTGAGTTTGTTAATTGGTGGATTTTTTTACAGTGTTCTTAATAGCACAAATAATTTTATGGCAAAAAAAAATGGACAGAAGTGTAATTCGTCAGGCAGCAAAGCTACAAATGAAGGCCACATGCCTTCCCATACTCCCCCAGGATAATAAACATAATTCTCCATCAATGTTGGGTCTTAAACACAGTAGTGCAACTTGGAAATGCAATCCTGTTTTACTAGGCAGAACACAGGAAACTTGAATAATGACAGCAGCTGGTGGTATCTTCCACAACACAGCAGTGGAGGTCAAAGGGGCACCAGGCATGTCATCTACTACAAAACTCAAGAGGTTTCACTGTTGTCAGCCCCCTCCCCTTCTCCCACCCCTCACTCCTGCTCTTTGCCAGAGCACAGTCAGGAGTTCATTCACAGCCCTTTATACATCTCTGTATAGCCCTGGGTATGAACACTCAAAACCATTGCCACAAAGTGAGCTCACAAAACAACAGAAGTAATAGTACACACTGATGTCCAAACTAGCCCTACACCCTGTCCCCTGCAGTGACATAGTAGATGACTCTGAAATAGTTAAAAGTCAGAGCAAGCATCATTACAACTTCCCAGAATATTCTTCTAGTGATCCACTATTTGTAACACAGGAAGCCCCTGAGGCAGAACTCGATATTTGTAGTAGCTTTGAATATGTTTTTCTTCCATGAATTTATCCATGCAATCCATTGAAACATTTAGCATTTATGTAAATGTTTAGCATCTGCAACAGCCTTTGGCAATGCATTATACACCTTAACTTCATGTTGTGTGACTATAACCACCTCCTTTTATTTGTTTGCAAGATGTTAAATGGAAGTATCATTTGATAATCTTAAATTCAGTGTTGGAAAAAGGCAGAAGGACCACCACTAAGACCACAGCCACTCACTAACCAGCCAGCCAAGCAAGGGAACACCTTCAGCCCAGTCACTGACTGGTTCCTCAAGCAGATCAGCCAGGAAATCTCAACAGTGAAGGTGAACAGCTATTCTGGCTTATCCTAGCACTTCAAAGCACAAATGGAGTAATATGCTGTCACTTAAGGTGCAACGTTATTGTAGGCAATTGCAGGTTATATCAAGTCAACTCTATTACTACAAACTATGAGAGCTACTGATAAGTAAGATTTCATCAGATTATATACTTCTTTGTATTATATTCCAGGTTCATGAGGGTATTTTCAGATCCTGATGGTGCTCAGTCAGGAATTTATTCCTTTTTTTTTTTTGTTTTTCCCCTGAGTTTTATAAACTAGGTGCCATGCAGAAATAATTTCTATCCAGTCTGAGGCTTTACCATATCCATCATAGACAGATGATCCTCACTTAGTCACTTCTATTTTAAGGTCTTCAGAACTGACTCAATGTATTTTATGTTACTTTGGGTCAAGGCAAGCATCGTGGTCTTTGCTACAAGGTCAACCTTGCATCCATTCCTTGCTTACCAGCTTAATTGAGAAGCGGTTTCAGAGGCCTACAATAATAATGCCATAACATTACCTTCAAATGATTCTCTAAAGCGCACTTGTGACATATGATGTGCTGTAAAACTTTTTACCTATATTTCTCCATACTCAGTGATGATTATATGGACCTCCATCATCTCTTTTTCAGGCTGAAGAGTTTTGACTGACTATTTGTACAAAAGCATTCTGTATCTTTGATCTTTTTTGCCTACTTAGTATCTTCCTGGTTTTATTGTATCTTGTAGTTGGGTTGAAGGGGACTAGATCCTGTACCATGCTGAAGATGAGGGCAAATCCGGGGTTTTTGCAAACACAGCAAATATTTTTTTGTTTTATTTTGATTTCCTTTCCTAAGAGTTCCTACCTTCCAATTTTCTATATATATTCTTTTACTACTACTCAACCTTGAACTTGGGGGTTTACATATACTTAACCATCTTGTTCATGAAAATGTCATTCTTGAATGTTATTAGTCAGCTCAGACTATCACCATATTTTCAAAGCTGGGATCCAGTTCTCCCCCATGTATGTAACTAAGTTGAATTTCATCTGCCATTTTTTCACCTGGCCATTCAGAAAGGCAAGGACTTTCTTCAATGTTTCAGTCAACCCTCAACCTTGAATAACTCAGTACTGCCAGCAAATTCAGTCACCTCATTGTTCCACTCTTTTACCAGACCTTTTACAGAAGTGGGACATCACAGGCGCCAGTATAGGTCCCTGTGGGATTATTTTGGTGATTTTCCTTCCCTGTGAGAAATGAACATTTATTCTTGCTTTGTTTCCTATCTTTTAGTGAGTTATTGATCTTATTCCTTTATCCTTTCACATCTTGGTGTCGTTATGAGTCTTCAGAAAGAAACTTTCTGGAATGCCTTTTGCAAATGCTAGTACACTGTTACAGTTGTCCATGGCAAGTTTCTGTTGCCTGTTATCACACAATTACCACAGTAGATCTGTAACATGTTTTTCTTGGTTAACTACAGAAGTTATCAGCAAAATGGTTCACATACACAGTTTAAATGCTATTTACTCAGAACGAACACTCCCTGCCACGTTCTCGAATCATATCTTATTACATTAGACAAATGATAGAATCATAGAATAGTTTGGGTTAGAAGGGACTTTATAGCTCACCTAGTCCAACCCCTCTGCAATGAGCAGAGGCATCTTCAGCTAGATTAGGTTGCTCAGAGCCCTGTCCAACCTGACCTTGAATTTTCTGAGGGATCGGGCATCTACCACTCCTCTGTGCAACCTGTTCCAGTGGTTCACCACACCCATTGTAAAAAATTTCTTCCTTATATTTAGTATAAATGGTAATTGTCAGTTCTTAATGAGTTCTAGATTAAATGTTGAACCTGTTTGGTGATAGCCAGTCTAACCAGGTACCATGTCACATCAGAAAATCACATTAGCCCCTTCTGTCATGATCACAATAGTTCTAAAATCTTGTGACAAAATCCCAGTGTCACAGGAAATAAATAAAAACCACTCTTGAATTAGCCTGTGATGTTAGTGATAAAGATCACAGCTGGCTTAGTGACCCATCTCACTGGATTTTTTGGTCACCTTTGTGAGGTAACACTCCAAGAGCACTTGGAAGGAGTAGTCCATGTATACAGGGGAGAGCAAAGACTGAATATATGCTTGAAATGCCACTGGAACCGCGAAGAAGGACTGTTGGCGCTCTGCATCCTGCCTCCCAGTGGCTCACCTTTGGCAGAAGAGGTCACACTATAATCCATGATCAACTAAAGAACCTCATATGAAAAGCAGGAGTAATAAAAGGCACTACATGCAATGGAGCATAGGTGTTTATAAGTTCTGAGCAGGAACCTAACCAAATTCTCTGTGCAAAAATCATAGGGACATTTGGCAGCTGAACTGACCAGCTATGGGCTGGAAATTGGATGATAGCTCTAATCCCATAGGATTTAGATTGTTGGGGAACAGACGTAACTCTTTCTCTCTTTCTATTCTATTTATATGCTATCTTTTTAGAAAAATATAAGCCTGTTATCAAGACCTATCTTCCTGCTTCTAACAGCTATGGGACATGTAAAAATCTTGATTTTCCTGCCTCAATTTGCCAGCTAAAATGAAGGGTTTGTGACAGTGGCATGCAAAAGAATCTCAAAGGTAGGGTTTGAGTGAAATGATCTTGAAGACACCAAAATGTTTCACTGTGTTTCTGTTTTTGATTGCTGCACAGTCTGATGACACTGGAAGTACCAATCTTGTAATGTACTGTAGCTCATAATTTTGCCCCACGGCTTAATGGAGGAGTCTCTGAATAATAATCAAACTGAAAACATGAGTTACCACTCTTACATATTATGCAGCTGTTATTGTTCTGACAAGAAAACACTGCATCTGAGAATTCATTGCACTGATAAAAAGCAAAATAAATCTTTTAAAAATTATTTCAGTGTGATAGCTTCACTAGCTGCTTTAAAATAAATAACCCCCCAAACTTAAACAAACAAAAACATCAAGATGATAATCAAGATTCATCACGTGGAAAAGGGTACAAATGTACTTCTAATTCCATCCATAAGCGTGTATATCCTGTGGACCTAAAACTGAGCATAATTTGTACTGTTTAATAGCCAGAGAAAATAGTGAATGAACACTGGGCATGAGACAAAATTCAGACCTGGAAAATGCTGATCCAGAAGGATTATTGATAGAAAGAAACATGAAAAACATTGTAATGTTCTTAAAAGAATGCATAGCAGAAGCACCTCTGGATGACCACGTGTGTTACAGGCCACAGCTCAGAAGTGATACAGCTGAACTAAAGGACTTTCAGAGCAGAATAATGAGCATACATCTAAAGAATGAGTTTAACAGAGATTCACAAAATATTTTTTATCTGTGTGTATGGGAGATAACGCAATGAAAACAATGATAACTCTGAAGAGAACAGAAGGGGATGAAAAGGCCATGCAAATTAGCTGTTGGGAGTTCAAAACCCATGCACAGAAATGCATGTCTAACACACGCCTTCTGAGTAGCTCATTGAGACAAGAAACTCTTGTGTCTATGAATACACAACGTAAAAAGCAGGGGATATTTTATCCACACCAATATCAAACAACAAAACTATCTGATTTTCATCGTTACTATGAACTGAAACCTTAGAAGTCTATTCATTCACGCATTGCAGAGCGAAGAGAAAATTTAACATTTAAAAATCAGGCAGGCAGACTGACATGTATCTGTCTGCTGCATGGTTCTTTCTGCAAAGTTTCTGGTTGCAGGCATGATCAGAGACACTACAACTGCAAAATGTCATGCTGGAGAGTACTTGAGCTCTAGTTTGCAGCCCTAAATGTATCTTTGTTTATTTGTTCATATGCCAGGAAGCCAGACACATCTATAAAACTTCCAATGTCTGTGTAGTCTTGTAGGTCAGAGAGCTAATGTGAAAATGCTTTTATGGTAAATACTTCTGTCCTATATTCCAAATTCTGCTATGCCAAATACGCCTTTTCAATTGACAACAATGAATGGACTAGATCCTCTGTGGATATGAATCAACATAGCTTCATTGATTTCATTTTACTTGACTGATTCATGCCAGCTGAGAACCTGGCTCAGGACTTTAATTGGCACTAAACAGCAAAGAAAAGTGAGAAAAGAAAATGACTCAAACTAACACAGGTATAGTCAGTCCTTATTTAATACACTAAACTCTATATCTTTCACCAACTGATCTCTGCACCACTCGGTTCAATGTCTTTTGGATGCTGTGTTTCAGTCAGCTAGGGAATGCAAACATGCAACATGCAGACAGAGTTCAAGTCCTGGAGAGTGATCAAAGGCAAAGCAAAAGAGGAAATTATCTGTCCCAAAAATGTTACTTCTGTGAGTAATTGACTTGAATTTCCTAATCCTTTCTACTTAAACTCACACACAGAGAAGTCAGTCAAACACTGCCTTTTAATAAAATTCCTTATGACACCACTTTTCATCGCCATCACATCTTTAAGCTCAAATGAGCAACCCTTATTTTGTTTGTGCTCGTTATTCAGCACTCCTCAGTGGAGAGTGGGATACGATCCCGGTTACAGAGGTGCTGTGCTTTGCAGCCCGAGGTAAGATCAGCGTCCAGCTAAGCCAGGCATCAAACTGAACACAAAGAGAAGACTTTAGGGACTGTGGAGTGAAATGTACCAGAAAAGGAAGAGCAGTTCCCATCTGTACAAAATCCTTGAGCATACAGAGGCTGCAAGCAAGGCTCCAAGGCCTCACAGAAGACTCCCTCACACTGTGTCTTGGGTAGTGTCAACAGGAAAGGCTCTGGTGGAGCTAAAATCAGCACTCCAAGTCAGAAGCCTTCTCTCCAGTCAGAGTTTAGAAGGAGAAGAAGTAGTACAAGCAGGTACAGGCATGAAGACAACAGTTGGAGAGCCAAGTCTTTCATTTTATGGATGTGGATTAAAGATGGAGACTGAGGACTATAATCCTCTACACAGACACCTTCCTGCTGCTAACAGAGGAGACGATCGTGCAAACCTGTCCCTTGATACATTGTGGCCATGTGGCAGCTCTTATTCTCCATTTGCACCGGGGCCATGTAAGGATTTTTGTATGCTCTTCTCAAAACATTTATTTTCTGATTCTGATCTTTCCAATGTAGCTTATGGTGCTTTTCCATGAGCTCAGGTCCCATCAGATATTTATTTTAGGGATTTCAATAGAAAAACACAGATGTGGAAGTCATCCAGGCAAAACATTTATTTTTTCCACAAAGACACTTCTCCTATGAACTAGTAAAAACTATCAAAGTTTGAAAACATTATGAAGTCCCAATTAACAAGTGTCATCACAGTAGGTTTGTCTTTTGGTTAATATAACCTCCAAATCCCTCTGGGTGTAAGATGAAAACACATTTAGGAAGACCCACAAGCTCTAACAATTAATCATAGCATTTATACAAAAGAATTCAGATGGAGGTTATTTTATGTAGAGCAAAACACTTACCAAATTACAGAAATTTACTCCTTGTTCACACAACTCTGACCAATGAGGTGATGCTTGTGGTGAACACAACAAAGAGTCAAAGTTATCAGTAACGATATTTTGCTTCCATACATCCCAATGGGCCAAATTTTCTATGCTGCAAGCTGGGTTTGCACCAGCTGTGGTTTCAGCTTCTTATGGTTACCTGAGGTTTGATTCAAACTGGCTGCTGAAGCTTCTTTAGTGTATTCAACTTTTTTTTTTAATGGACTTAATGTGAGCCAGGCAATTTTCTCCAGCTGATGTTGGTGAATAGAGCAAAACATGGTGCAAAACTGAGTCAGAGCAAATGGCAGCATCTGCTGTTTTCTTCCCTCTCACTAGTATTTCACCTTCTCTCTGTGATTTCAAGACAGCTGTTCCTGGGTTGCCAACAGGTAGCTACACTGTTTGGTCAATAAAGCCAGACATACATGAGCTGGTTGTGGATCTGTCCAAATTTTCCCAGTGCTTGGCGATTGCAGAATTTTTCAAATCCTATGCCATAGGCCATGAGTAACAAACCAATATTTACTCTCTCCAACCAACTTCTCTTCCGGAGGCAACAATATGAGAAATACAGGAAGTGCTGTAATGATATCTAAATGTTTATTCAAGCATATTATTCTGACCCCTAGGCAGGTCACTGCTTGTGTCACAACTGTAGACCTATCTTGCATACTAATACTGAAATTTCATAAACTCTGTCTTACAGAACACTGGATGTGCCTGACTGTTTTCAGGTTAAGTTAAGAATTTGTTTCCTTGATTTATTTCAGTGCATTGTCTTTATGTTTTACACCTACTATCTTGTCTGGAGAGTACCTAGGAAAAAGTTGACAGTCCTCAGTTACAAAATTCAATTGTGTAACAAGAAACAAGTACACAGTATGTATGAATGGTTTCATCTTCTGAAGAAGTCTTTTAGATAATTATCACTCTCTTTGGAAGGAAGCGATGTCGTCACTTATTCAGATGCAGAACCTTATGATACCCTGCTCATTTAACGGAACATATTCTGTTTATGTCTGGCCTATCGAAGCATAAATTCAGTACTCAGGACTGGAAGGGAACTTCTAAGTGACTAAGCCCAGTCCTCTCCAACTGCAGGCACCACAGGTAGCACCTGGACCAATATCAAAGAGGCCTTAAAGAAAAAAATTCTAAGTCACTAAAATGTCAGAGGTGTCCCTATAACACATCATGCTACACTTCTAATTAAAATTACACTTTGAAGTGGTGTATAAAGGGTTAAAATATGATGAGTAGAGCTTTAACAAAATGGGTGAAGAATGGATGTACATTTTACGAAGTTCAAAGCCTTGATTGATTAGCTCGTACAACATTCATTATTGTCATCTATTGATGTGCTTATAACTAAGATATTGACCAAATCTATAAAACATTTACAGTCACTATCAATCATTTATTAACCCCTAGCTTATGTTTTATTAATAGAATCTTAATATAAAGCCAGGTTAACATACTATAAAATTATATGGAAGAGATTGATATCAATCTGATGTTATGGAAAAAGTCAGGAACAGTCAATTCTTACAGTGCATAGGACTACTAAAGGAATACTGAGATTTCTTTTTCATTTCTACATTCTTAAAAACATTGGGTGATTAAGGAAGATGCAGACACTGAATTTCTATGACTATATGGAATAAAAATCTATTATGATGCTCTCTGTTATTTTCAGGAAACTAAAAGCCCTATTAATTTTTTTTTAATCTTCAGTTTACATCAGTGAAACTCTCAGAGGCAAGCTACATGATGTAGGGTCTTAGATACTGAAATGAAAAGAAAGTGAGGATCTATAGGCCCTCTCTGGACCATATCTAAGGCTCTTCATCCTAAGTTGATGAGCCCTACAAAGCACTTTTGAGATTCAAGTACAAATGAAAAGAATATCACACACATAAGAGCTGGCACTTGTAGTTTGTGCATAAAATCTCTGTAAGAAATTCTGCTTACCTCAGAACTACAGAATGATAGAGGTGCAAGGACGTCTGAAGAGCTAGTCCAAGCCCCTGCCAAAAGCAGGGCCAGCAGGAGTAGGTTGCCTGGGTCTGTGTCCAGTTGGGTATTGAATATCTCCACGGATGGACACTGCCTGATCTCTTTGGGCAAACTGTTTCAATGCTCAGTCACCCTCACAGTGAAAAGTGTGGGTAGTTAAGGCTTGGCGGTCTGAAGATGTCGCGCTGTACGGAAAGGTAGTGTCCCCCCCCTCTCCTAATAGCCAATAGTGTTTAACCCGTGAAGTAAGCAGACGGAAGTGATGCTGTAAACCTAGGCTATATAACGCTGTGTTATTTATCAATAAAC
>Ga0181612_178569_pt1 | contig 16208 bp, 11 predicted proteins | sample HoacroProtozoa21_FD_119630 | JGI IMG/M metagenome (GOLD analysis project Ga0181612, IMG submission 119630) | Hoatzin crop microbial communities from Cojedes, Venezuel. Combined Assembly of Gp0051906, Gp0051904, Gp0051908
CAGCCAGCTCTGGGCGGCCCTGCTTGGTCATGGGGCTGGGACTAGATGACCCACAGAGGTCCCTTCCAACCCCTACTATCATGTGATATTCTGTGATATTCTGTTGCCACCTGGAGAGCGCGGAAGCGGTGCAAGGTCACACGCAGGGACCGGGGACCGAGGCCGTCGCCGAGGATTCGTGAGGCTCCCGGGGCTTGTGCACAGACCTGGGAGCCGCTGCAGAAATAGGTGCGATCTGCCGGGTGACTCCTCCGAACCCAGTGCTCCCCCCGAGCGGGCTGCGACGGGCAGAGCGTGCCCCGAGCGCAGGGCCAGCACATCGCGCCTCAGCACCGGCGTCCGTGCGTCAGAGCAGACCCTCGACGCGATACGGCACGCTGCCCCGGGGAGCGTGCTTGGTGCTAGCCCTGCTTGGAGTGAAAAACGAGCCTGTCTCACCCCTGCGAGGGCCGAGACGCGCCCTCGGGAGGAAAATCAAATCCACGGCTCCTTCGGGATGGCAGCCCTGCCTGCGGCGGCATCCTGCCACCTCCGAGCTTGTCTGGCCCACTGCGAAGGCGAGCGCTGCGCGCCCGACTGCTGTCGCACGGTGAAAGCCGAGAGAGAGCGTACGGCACGGGTTTGAGCACTTGGCCACTATTCCAGCTTGGGAAGAAGAGACAGCAGCTCAGTTTTGGATGCCAGGGGCAGCTCACTGGCCAGCCACAGAAAGTCCATTCCTCGGGGATAAGACTTACTTAATGTGACTAAATGACTCTTCCACTGTTTCACATTCATTGAAGGAAATTGTGCACAATATTTATACGTATGTATCTCTCTCTGTATGATGGCACAGTGTTTCCATAAAGCCTATGGAACCCAACAACGTGGGGATGTCCCTTTCCTATAGAACCCATCACTCACAGACCAGCAGTGTTATCTATAGCTGTATATAAGAGAAAGTTATTAATTTCATAAGTCTTGCCAGACTCTGGGCACCTAAATGCCCAGTGGGAGAAGCAAGGCAGAATGCACTGGTAAACAGACACAAGATGGGCCAGGGATTCATTAACAGCTGTTAAGGCAAGAAGGGAACATTGTGATCACCCTCGTGCTGGCTGTTCAGCAGCAAAAGGCAAAACACCCATCTACTTGCAGATATGCCATAACTAGAATGGGCTCGTGACTAATGTGCTTAGTTTTGAAAAACAGCAGTGTTTTTATCGAGTTCTGACAGCTCTTTTTACTGCCATTATTCATTAGGTGACTTGGCTTACCCTTCTTCTCTGGTACCAGGCTGCTAGGGATGTTGCCAATAGCTGCTAAGAGATGCTCCCTGCTCCTGAAGTCTCACAGTTCAAGGGGAGAGGATTTACAAGTGGCAGGGACCCACTGTGCAGATGAAAAACGGGCCCACAGACTGACTCCTGAACTACACTGAACTCTGTCCCTGATTCAGCAAAGCAGATCAGCATCGATTTAAATGGTGCTTACAGTAAAGCAGGTGCTTAAGTGCTTTGCTGGATGATGACTGGGACACGGAGGGTCTTGATGGACGCAGCCCAGCACTTCCCTGGGGCAGTTAAGTCACTTTTGTTACGTTTTGCTATAATTCTGTCACTTCATGAAGAATATCAAGCTTTGTCTCCTACTAGCCATCTGCAAAAACGAAGTCAAATAAAACTCTGTAATGAGTTCTCACTGCAGAAATCTTTCCAACCATCCATGTTTTGAGCACCTTTGACCTCACATCCCCATAGAAATTGACCTTTCCTGCATCTCACGGCTATGATCTGTTAACACCGGGTTTTACATCGCATCCATATCCCCTGTGACATGACTTAAAGCTGAACCAAGACAAGGGTAAAAGGTGTGAAAAAATCCAGTTATAGCTTCTTCATAAATGACGATTCCATTTAAGAACTACAAAGTACTATTTGAGAGAGGATAAAAGATACCTTCTATAGGAACGCGTAAATTTAGAAAGGGACGCACACCTTTCATGATTCATAGGAGGATTTACTCTCTATATTGTCTCTTATCACGCCAGTTTAAAGCTCATCTGTTGCAAATGGTTTCAAATTAAATTTCTGGGGTACAAACACGCAGAAAAGTGCTAAACTAGGGGCTTGGCTGTGGGGGTTCAAGGTGCTCTTCTGCTCTGAGCCTCCATGAGCGTCGCGTCTCCGTGCCTCGGTACAGGCTGTGCGTCATCCAGCTGCTGCAGCTGCACAGATGCCGTGAGTTAATAAAAGAGACAGGGCAAACGTCCTGTTGTGTGCTTGGTTCGCATCGTTGACCGAGATGTAGCGTAATTAACCGACCTTCGCTCCCTATAGGACAGTCCGGCTATCATCACTTACCCTAGGTAACACACTGCCGTGTCACTGTGTGCTGCTCTTGGGGTTAAAAAGCTGTACCACGATGTCACCGCGATCACCGAGCCCACGGTCAGCAGGCTGGATAGAAATGCCACAGATGTAACGGGCCAGAGAGACTGAGACACCCTCTCAGCTCTAGAGCCGGCGTCTTTCTCGCTCACCCACGGCATCGAGGCCGTGCACGGAGCAGAGCTAATTCTTGCTGAATCATTCAGGGGCCTTTTTCCTGCTTCTAAATGATCCTCAACCTGGCTGCTCTCCTGCCACACGCGTTAGCACGCAGCACTTCGCCAAAACATCGAGCAGGCAAATCCTAGCCGGTGGGTTGCTGTCAAGCTCTTCCCCAGTATGCTCGCTCATCTGTAAGCCTGTGGCTCGGTGGGATGCCCGGTACCCCCGGTACCGCCGGCCGCAGGGCACCAGCTCTGCCTGCCGGGACTCCGAGCACCCGCTCGCTTCCCGACTGACTGCTCGCAGGTATTTACACGAGCATTTACAAGACTTTTCTCCAACACTTCTCTCAGCAGCCTGGATGCAGGCGGAAGCACCTCGAAAGATGCTGCGATCGAGGAGAGCATCTCAGCTGCCAGCGCAGCGTGTCCAGGGCTCCGTCTCGTCCCGCTGCAAGCGGGCGCTGGGAGCTGGGGCACGCCGCAGGGCTCGGGGCTCAGACCCGTCAGTCACGCGAGGGAGAGCCACGGGAGGTGGTAAAGCCTCACGGCAACAGAAGTAATGGAGAAAAGGAGATTTTTGTGTTTGACAACGAGATGAGTAATGATCCTGAATTCCCTGCTTCACCCTAATCCCCCGCTGAGTCACTGGGTCCCTGTTGCTACCCCGGGCTGGGTGACTCCTCTCTCGGAGGCTGCCAGGGATTTTTGCCATATGGCAACAAGGAGATTTGATTAGTTGACTGTTTCCTATTTGTTTTAATTAGTAGTCTATTAGCCATATGTTAAATTGCACATTTCAACTACTCAGCAGTGTTACTGGAAGACAGAAAGTATCTGGATGGGGCTTCTGTTGCCTCCTGAGCCATGTGGGTATCTGCTTCAAACGTAATGTCACCTGGTGGGAGCACAGGAGTGCTCTCCCTTGTCTCATCCTATCTCATCTCTTCTTGTCTTATTTAATCTTCTCTGCCACCTCTGCCAGCAGCAGGCAGGGGAGCAGGTCAGAGCTCTGGCTGCCTACCAGAGCTGCTTGTCACATCGGCAGATGCCGATGGGCCTTGGCGTTCTCGAGGTTTGCTGTAGGATGCCCAGGGAGAACCTCCTGGAGGAGGAATCTGGTGGTGCCCCTCTGGGCAGGAGATTCAGAGGAGCTTGAAACCTCTGCGCTAATCACACTGTGGTGTTCCCACCTCTCTGTTTCTACATTCCCATCAAGCAGTCATGTAAAAGTTAATGGGGAATAGATGAAGGTGGTCATAAACAGCAACAAAGTAGATTAAGTTTTAAACTCACTGCAATATCCGCAGAGACCCGAGAGCAGCTCTCACCCAGCCCCGGTGCACAAGCTTTTACTGCAAACAGATTCCAGCCCCGAGGACTGCTGCCGCCGTACGCTTCACCAGCACGCCGCTCTGCCCAGGGACAGCTAACCCCTCACCCGACAAATCCCGCACACCATCCCACGCCCTGTCGGAAGCCACTGGAAAGGCACCTGCAGCACCCGACTAAAACCACCCCCAGAAAGTACTGGGGGACTCGGGAGAGCTCCCCGAGGCGCGCGGGTCCGAGGCGGTGCCAGCGCGTGCGGGAAGAGTGCCGACGGCTCACGGCATCGCTCCACGGCCACGGGACGCTCCCGGTGCCTCCCGAGCACAGGGTTTGCCGTTCAGAGCTGCCTTTCTGAGTTCTCAGTGGTAACCGGATTTCTCCAAAGATTTGCCCAGGGCTTTTCCAGCTCCGTGGGCTCTCGCAGTGACCAGCGTGGATGGCGTTTATAGACTGCTATCAAAGTTCCATTTTCCAGGGCTACAGCCTCAGGTTTTACTCCTTCTGCACACAGAAATACATGAACGCGCTGCTAATTTTACCCTTGACTACCTTTACTTTTTCACATTCTTATAATCTTTCTCCATTATCACACTAGATGTCAAAGTAATTGCACAGAATTAAACACCACATTTTGGTTTACTGGCTAGGCTAATTTATTTAAATTTATTCTCTTTTTCCCCCCCCGAGAGACCCGTGAACATCCTTTTATACGATCATCTCAATGGCCTCTCCATAGCTATTTCCTTCCTTCATAGAAATGTTAAATATTTTGTTTCACACTTACACCTTCTCTTGGAAAACATCTTTAAATTTGTTTTTCTCGATTCCCATGCAGTTTAGAAGTGCAGATTCCTAGATCTTGGGACTGACTTTGTATCCTGCTTTTTCCATCAGTTCAGGGGTTGCAATGGTCTAAAATGCAGTAACTTCACCCTCCCAGATACCACATTTAATCAACGCGTTACTCTGATTCACTCTGATGCACTTGGTCCCTGTGTGGGCTCAGATCAATTTTTAGATTCTAATGACTGACACATTTTTGAAATACCTTTCAGTCGCATGCTACAAGAGACCCCAGGTGCAGAGTGGCAAGCGCAGGCGATTGCAGCCCAACCCCTTGGCGCTCGCAACGCCAAGGGCCAGCAGCGGGTGGGAGCTGCCGGGGGGAGCAGGGTGGAGACCCCATCGCTGGGGAGCTGCCTCCTCCCCGGCACCGCACGCTGCCGGCAGCCACCAGCACAGCCTCCGGTCCTCCCCCAGCCCGGGGACGGGCAGGAACTTTCCCAGAGCCCAGGGGTGAGCACGCAGCTCTGACTTTACTAAGTAACCCCGAGCAGAGCAGCATCGCTGCTTCCCGTGGCTCCACATGCGAGTTTCTCCAGCTACCACGTGCCACTACCCGCAGAGCGACGAGTCCATCGACCCGTTAACACTCCATGGCCTCCCCCAGGCCCGGGGGGCTGTGCTCTCTGTAACTGCCAGCAGCAGGGATGCAAATGGGGGAGAATATCTATTCCGAGGGTGGCATGAGGAAACGGAGGCTATGCAGCCATCCAGCCAACAAAAGCCAGCAGCAGCATCCCTCCCTGGCCTCGTGCCGAGCTCGGTAACATTTTGTCATCTCCGCTGTGACAAAACATCGGTGCTCACTACAAGAGCATTACAAAGCATTGCTAATGGAAGGAGATTTTGATTAGCAGGCCCTGGAGAAGGAGTTATACCCAACAGCGAATCCTGGAGCTTGTTCACATCGCTCTCTTCCCTTGCTCACATCAGTCCAGCAAGCCCGAGCCGCACGCACTGACGTACAGGCAGTCCCTTTTCTCCAGGAACCCCCTTCCCACGCGGTTTCAAACGCAGTCGCAGACCTTGAACGTGACACCAGGGTCAGCAGGCTCTGCCAGGGATGGGGCTGGAGGACGTTTACCACCACGCTCCCAAGGGCTCCGGTGCCTATGCCACGCTATACAGCATCAGGAACCTCTCAATAGTGAATTTCTCAGTGTCTCGAGAAGCAGCCCCCCATACCCCGCTCTGCTGGTGATCTCTCCCCACAAAATGAATCCCACCCATCCCAGCTCCCGCGCTTTGCGATGCAGAGGAATCACCGACCCTCCCTGCAGCACAAGACAGTCGTTTGTGCACAGAGGCCATGAGAGAAACCTCCCTGCACGCAGGGATGAGGAGCTTCATATTTACAGTGCCCGGTATGCGAGAGATTGTCATGTCACTGAGGGCGTTGGTAAACACTGACAAACGTGACCAAACGTGGAGTTAATCCTTGAAGCCTGCTGAAACCAGATATTCCGTCTGATTTGGTAACAAGAACAGATAGAACATGCTCTGTGGCCTCAGTGTAGTCATATTAAATATCCAAAGTTACTTACTAAACGCACCAAGGGTCTGACCTTCCAGCTGGTGGTCGCAACGTGCAGGGTCTGGAGAAGGCTGTGGAAAGGCGGGCACACCAGCAGCTCCGCCTGGGTGTGAGCGACTGAAAGTTATCCTTCAGCTGGAAAATAAGACAAATGAGACAGTATTAAAGCATCAGATAAGAAAAGATGTTCCCTTTATTAAAAAATAGCAGTACATTCTTTACATTTAGCATAAAATCTGCTGTAATTACCTAGCAGTTGGAAAGCAATTTGCAACAGCCTTTATTGTTCAGCATCTGTACCAAATTCTCTGGGAAACATCCACCAGGGAATAAAGTAAAATGAGATGTGCCACAATAACTACAACATTTAAACGCTCGCACAAGGGAAATTCAGTGAAGCTGAAATGAGCTACAATACAATTCTACTTTTGTGTTGCTGTTTTTGTTTTGTTACTTAAAGGGCTCGGGGTTTGACTCCAGCGTCTTTTTCTCCTGTATACACACACCCACCAGGAATGCCACAATCCACACAAACTACCAAAAAAAAAAAAGTCATTGTCAAAATTAAAAACAAGCCTATTGCAGCTACAGAACAAGGAACGTTCTGGCAGGTACCACCAGCAGGACTCCACTGTTTATCAATGCATGCGCCTCTTTAGCTTTGATCTCTGCAATAAGAGAAAAGGTAAAACAGCTTACAAGGTAACTAATGACTTGCAAATTCACCACAGCATCCCAGAGTCACCATTACGTCATCCAGTGGAGAAAATGGGAGCTCACGCAAGGTTTTGTGGATGCTGAAAGGTAGATAGGTTTTATCCCTGCTTAGTGTGGTGTAAGGCTGGCCGAACTTCACCACAGCTGAGACAGTCAGCAGAACTGTGATGGAAATAAATCACTTCAAGTCTGTACCTTTTGGGGGGGGTTTTGGTTGTTTTTTCGGTGGTTTTTTGCGTCCCCCCGCGGCAGGGAGCACGCAGGCGAGGCCACCGAGGGATGCTGGCTCAGGTGGGGAAACCTGCGCCGCGCAGGAAGAGACCACGAGCCTGATGCTCTCCAAATGCTTCCTAACTTCTCAGGGGACTTCACATGTCACTTCGCGACAACCACGACCTTACTGGATGCCTGTTCATTCCTTCGTTCTTTGTTTTCTCACCGATCAAATAACATCCCTTCTGATTTAATTTCAGACCATCAAATAAAATAGGAATGTATCTTTGCAAGGAAACGTATCTTATGTTCTGTTCCAGCCTGAAGCTAAACAGCATAAACAAATCCTTCCCTTTTGGTAATGAGGACATGATTGCAAGAGGGCTTGGAATTAAGGAATATTAACAAATTCCCTATATTTTTCTCCCATCCAGAATTACATTTCAGAACTCTGCCTCGTCCATTATCGTGTCCAACCGGGCTGTGTGCCCTCGAGCCTCCAGGCAGGTTATTAGTCTTACAAAATGCATAGGATTACAAGCCATCTCTTTAAGCTCCACCGGCTGAATTTTACTCAGCGTGATTGCAGGGATACAAATGAGAACAGAGCTTGATTCTAGATGTTTACACCGTGCAATTTGCTTTGCCACGCTGACTGCTGATGCAAGGCGAGTTCCAGGCGGAGGAAGTTAATGTCTATGTCTGCTTTCAGATCAGACCAAAGCACATTCAAACGGGAAATCAAAGTCTTATTATTAGGTAAAATAATTCCCTCGTCCAGGAGAAAATAGGAAAATTTCAACTAATGCTCAAAGAAACGTGATGATTTGTGAGTGAAATGAGGCAATGTAGATGTGATGACAAGAGAGATGTGACTGTGCGCTCTATGGGCTGGCAGGAAAGCCAGGAATAATAGAGAGCAAGGAGAATCAGACAGACATTTACAAAAATCCTAGACTTTATTCAATGAATTATTTAAAGTCTATTTCTGATCTGGCACAGGAGGTCACTTGATCTCCAGAAAGGAGCAATGGGAGCCCCAGCACTTCTGCCATTCAAACTCGAACGAGCAAAGCGGTGGCAAACACACAGCACAGAACCATCACCCCGTGGCTGCGGGGAACGGGCTGCCCGGCCTCAGCAGGCTTCCCCTCCTCTGCTATTTCTGTCTTGTTTGCAGCCCTGGGAGCTCCCAGGCTGAGCGCACTTCCCTGGGCACGTACTGACGCTGCCAGGCGCCTCAGGACGTGTGGACCAACGCTGGGGTCGGCGCCTTCAGCCCGAGGACCTCGGTGTGGCACCGCAAACAAGCGGCAGCAAGCTGGATGAGGCCTTTCCGACTCACCAAACGATAGCACTAAATCGGAACAACCTAGTCTGGAAAGACTCGTTCTAGTAAGACAATACCGAACACTGAAGAGGAAGGCTAGGTGCTGTCCCACAAAGCCTCTGAGTTGCTAAGCGGCCTTGGGAGCTTACCCCCAGACTACCGCCCTGAAGCACATCAATACTGTGACAGACAAACCTTGTCTTTATCACAGCCTTGTCCAACAGTTGGAAAAAAGGACAGAAGTATGAGCTGAAAGTGATGAACTAAATCACATGAAGGTTAATGACTTTAATGACTTAGTCAAGGTCTCACCCAGTGTACCGCAGCAGCGATTTGGGGACGCTCATGTCCCAACCCAGTTCTACAGTCGGAAGATCATCCTCCCTACTTTGCTTCAGAGAACGCAGACAGATTTATGGAAGACACATCTTCCCCCGCCCCGAGAGCTTCTGCAGGCCTGGCGTCTCCAGCACGTGCCCTGTGCCCCGCTCCGAGGGAGCGCACGGAGGGTTTATCTCAGGGCCGAGGCTGGTATCAACAGCCCGGTGTCCAGGTCCACGATCCGAGGAGAGGCTGAAGTCACTCTTCGTTTGCCAAACAGTCCCTTTATTCCCCCACCCTTCCTGAAGTCAGAGAGGTGTTTGTTCATTCTCTTTCTAGACTCTCTTTGGTTCCCTGTCCTACAAATATCCTTGACAACCGGCTCCGCGGTCAGCGAGGAGTCTAAAAACGGACGCTCCGTTTACCTTCTTCAGCACATTCACCGTGGCTGGGTTTGCCCATAAATAACCGTACTGCTAAAGGGGAGCAGAATAACTTGAGATATGTAGACAGAGAGAAAGAACGAGTTCCAGGCAAAGCTGAGGTACAGTTTCTCTCACTCCCATTCAACTGCAGCAATTTCACATCTCTGGGAAGAAGGGAAAAAAAGCTTCCAGCATGAGATTATTACATTTTGTGCATTACACCCTGATAGACGCTAAAAATAGACTCTGACGGTTGCTAAGTGCGTTTCAAATGGCTTTCCTTAGAGGTAAAAATGGGATTTTATTTGAAAAAGCAGAAGGTGGGATTTATAACATCTTGGGAAAGTGCTGAACAGAAAATCACCAGTTGTCGGAATGGAAGAAGGGGGGAGTTTGCTACTCCTTTTCTTCTGAGGAGAGAAGGCGAGGGGTGTTTACTCAAAGACTATTTCTGGCTTCCTAGTGCACTACACGAACACATACACAGACTCGTGGCACCTCTCGTCCTCCTCCTTTACACAAAACCACAGCGTTCTCGCAGGTCCCACCGCCCTGCGAGGCATGTCGACCCTGCAGACAGCAGAGGAGAGCAGAAACACCCGTGCCCGCTCCCGGGGGGTCTCCTTGGCTGGGGAAGCGCAGAGGCCCCCGGGAGCCGGTTTCCCACTCCACGGGGTGCGCCTGGCTCCGGGGCGCTGGGATCAGAAAACCCTCAGCCTCAGCCCAGGAGTCGGGCTTGGAGCTCGGATGAGCCTGAGCCTGGGGCCAGGTAACCTTCCGCACGCCAGCACCGAGGGCCTTCCCAGCTTTCGAGCTTCCACGCAGACAAATCCCGCTCTGTGCCTGCTCGCCGCTTCACCGTTTGGCGCGGAGGTTTCATGCAGAGAAAGGCCTGATGCCTCCCTTCGCAGGTCTGAAATACCGCCGCACGGGGACTGACTGCCATTCCCATTAAAAGCACTGTGGTTATCAATTTGTAATTAAGAAAATGAACTGTTATAATAAAAATTCATAGTTGTAATTGAAAGACATCTTATGTCGGAACAATCTTGGAGACGCACTCCAGGTATTAGGAGAGCCATTTCCTGCAGCAGTGACTGCTGTAGGACCAGGCACCTCGTTAACGTACCCACCTGGCAGAAAAGAGTCTGGAGATAATTAGAATTACAGCCAAGGAAATAGCATGAATACACTCTTCGAAATGTTTAGATGCTGTTAAAGCTTATGCAGAAAGAGTCGTCAGCAGACAGGGAGAGCTGAGGTGGGAAGGACAGGAACCAGAAGCTCAAGCACGCAAGGCACGCTCCAAAGCGTCAGACGTGACCCCCCCGGCTCCCCAGAAGTGAGAATCACTGTCCAGGGGGGACATTAAAATGTTCGGAGATGAGTAAAATAATGGCTCAAAGAAAACAGGTGTTAAATTAATGGATACTTATGCATTGATGTGGAAGCACATATACTGAGTTTAAAAAGAAAAAATCACAGAGAAATCTCATTTATTTTCTTGTAGAACTTTTTCCTTACAAACTCACTGTGTCCTTATCAAGGCAACATGAAAAAAAAGCATTATCATGACTGAGAAAGAAAAGCTATTTTTCTGTCAAGGGAGAGAAACTTAGCTACATTTTTTGTATGCATTGGCAAACCAAAGCTGGCGGCTACAGGCATCTGTGGCCCGTAACCGTATCAAAGTCGGCACGTGTCCTAGGCCTACGCTGAACACTCGGTGTGGTTCCACCTTTCCAGTGACATCAATTTGCGTAGCGCTGATATTCAGAGGCATCTGTGGCTGACATGAGAATATTGCTCCAGCTCTGCATTTCTGGGAAGCCAGCGCTCGTGTCGATGCACAGCGTGACGCGCGGGGAGGCAGCTGGGTACGCGGCCACGCGGTGGCTGCCTGGGGGGTACCGGGTCTTCGTTAGCCGTGTTCGTGGTGACACTTAGAGATGGATTGGAGAGCGCATGAGGGAAGCTGACAGGTTTTTTGCTGTTCAGGATCTTGCCCTGTGCCCAACATCAGAGTAGAATTGAGTATTTCAGTTCCTAGCACGCTCCCTGTGACTTCAGTCGAATCGCCCTCCTTTTGGATTCATAATACGATGGAAAGAGATAGAGAAAAATCTATTTCCACAAAATGAATTTGCCTTTAAAACTTCCATTATCAGATCAGATTCATAAAAGAAAAGCAGGCAATTAAACCCAACTGAATGTTTCACAAACAACATCACTAAGGTTAAGAATCTGCGTTAATATGACAAAACCCAGGAAATTACAAACTTCTGACTGACAATTTATCCCCAGCCACCTCTGCACAAAGGCCTTGGAACATTATTAATGACCCACTTTGTCAGCAACTTCCGTGACTTTAGCACAGTCTTCTCCTCTCGCTGTAGAATTCGGGACATTTTTTATCACGTACTGGAGAAGTGCTGATCACGCTGGAGGTGACAGAGCTTCCAGGGACAGGGACAACGGTTCTCTGGCTAACGTCCTGCTGACCGGTCTTTCTCCACCGTACTCCAGGGGCACAATGCAAACCTCATTACAGCAAAGCCCCGGTAGCCTGAGAGACATCTGCGTTTATTTATTTATTAATTTTAAATGAGACCCCCCATTACTTTCCACTCCTGACAATTCCACACTTCCTGGGCAAGTCAGCACATGACAAAATAGCAGCACATTCACCAGTGTCACACAGAGGATTCCAGCAGCACGCTTCAGTACAACATGAAATATTGTAACAATTATTCCTTGCGATCAGGATGTTAATCTTCCTTTTTCAAATAAAATCCAAGGTTATCAGTGTGATCTAGCAGTTTCTCAAAAAAATTCAAAACATTATTTCTAATTATAAAACGCCTATTTTGTGAGTCCCTGGGTTCACTGTGATCAACAGCCATTGACATAATTGAACTCAGAGCCTCCCATTTCCACCCTGTGCAGTTTTTTGACTTAAAAAAATAAAAAAAATCTAAATTTGTAGGTGTTTAAAGATAGCCTAAATAACATACACACATATATATATTTGTGTGTATACAAATATACGTATGTTTACATATATGTAAGCTTCATTTGAAAACGTAATGGAAAACATTCCCAGCTCTGGGTACCTACGCTGTAGATACGGGGGAGACAACAAGGAGTCTCATCAGTATGCGCAAAGCAGCAAGAAAAGTGAAAGTGTCTGAAACAGACTGATGCCCAGAAACGGGGAGAGATGAAGAATATTCTTCCTGATAGTGCCCCGCCTAGCTGGATTTAAGGGTCTGGGTAATTTGATGAATTATTAACATGCTAATATAAATGTAATCAAATCTCATGACTCAGGTGTACAGGGATCACCACAGGGAAATAAATAATGAAAAGTTTCATTTTCCCTGAATTCTCGCGCACCGGTTCTGCCACAGGTAGCGCGTGTCGGGCGGGACGGACATGAGATCCTTTCTGCCACAGCGTGGAGAAACAGAAAGAGAAAGCGAGCGTAGGCAGCACTGGTTTTCCCCTACCACCAACACTTCCCAAGCCTCCGCCGAGGCCGTGAGACAGCAAATCGAGTGGTGCCAGCAGCCCCGAGAGCCGCCCTGCTACAGGCGGCCCGTCGCGGCGTCCCCTCCCCGGGTGACAGGCCAGCCCCCAGCGCGGCCCCGTCTCCCCCAGGTACAACCCACACCCAGTTTATGTCGTGAACTCAACTGCTACAAGAGCCCTGGCTAAATATTTGTTTTCTGGAGCCTTTTACGACCCGCTTCGCTCCACTTCAAGCGTTTTGGCACAGAAATAGCATCAGAGCGCTAAACAGAACTGGTTACTCATAACATCCCTTTAATCTTATAAACCGTGTTCGGCAGATCCAGATCTCGGCAGTGCCCTAAGGTTAACGTCCAGGGCCCAGCTCGCAGGGGGACATCGCTGGGCGAGCGGCTCCAGGTAGCAAAGCGCGTTTCTGAAGGTGACGCGGCCCCACAGAGGTTTTTGTCAGGGCACGCTGCGCACGTTGAGAGCCGGAGAGTCACCCCAAGCACAGAAACACTGCTCTGTGCAGGAAAGGCAAGAAAAGCTGCTCTTCTGGCACAACTGCGGGGACGGCTTTGCCTGAGCTTAGAGAGCTGCCAGGCACTGGTGACCGTGGCACGGTGTGGGGCCACGGAGGACTCGCGCCATGGTCCAGAACCCAGCAGGATTTGTTTCCTCTCCGTGTGTTGGCAGGACAGCGCACAAGGTCTGTCCTCACAGCACAGGCAACAAATCTGGGCAGGAGAGGAGCTGAAGAAAACCCAAAAGAGGATTTCACATCTCTTAGCAAATCCCTGCATAAAGTGGCAAGACCCAGATTCCCGTTTCTTTCTCCATCACGTTAGCAATTGGCAGCACTTGCCAGGCAAGGCAGAAAGCGAGCTGCAAGCCGCTGAGATTTCATCAGCCCCCGCAACCCCAACGTCAGCTGGGGACCCCACTCCAGAGGGAAATCGAAGCCTCTCCCACGTGCTGGGGCCGGAGCGGGTGGGATCGGGCACTGGCCCTTGCGGGGCTGGTGCAGGCGAAGCACCGGGCAGGGAGCGGGAAGCAGGGACTCGACTCCCAGCCCTGGCACAGGACACCGGTGTGTTGTACGTACTCCCCGCCACCCAGCAGCTTTCTCAGCCGTATGATGCTGATAACGGCCGGCATTTTCTCACCTCAGACAGGGACTATGAGACTAATGTGACTAACGTCTGAAAAGAGCTTTGAGGCAGCTGGATGGGAGCACTGGCATTATGATTAATTCCATAGACTCGTGTGGATTATAATAAGCGTGAAACCAAACCATTGCACAGAGGACATGTGATATTATACTGCTGTTGTCTTTGTGGGTCTTTAGCCTTTCAGCATCAACTCATAACCAGCAAGAGAGGGCTACACATCATCTGTCTCAGATGCTCAACAGCTTCTCACGTCTTCACAGGGAAGGGTACGTAACAAGAGCTACCAGCAAACACTGGAGAAGCCAACGGTACCAGTCACCACAAAGCCCGACCAAGGCAAGAGCCTGAATCGCATTAAGAGCTCAAAGACAGTGCAGAAACCAGCACAGCCCCCCTCGGGGTCAACACTGGGGCCGTGACAGCGTTCACAGGGAAGTGACCCCTCTCGCCGGGGTGACACAGACCTCCCCACCCGTGCCAGCTTGCCTGCGCTCTGCCGGGTGCCGGCTCCTGCTCCCGGGGCCAGGAGTCTCCAGCCAGCTCTGCCAGGCTGCTCGCCGGGGTCGAGCGGGAGCTCTCCACCCCCCGAGCCAGCGCTCCTGCTCCAATGAGCTCCCCTGTCTCTCAGCCAGAGCCAGACCACGAGGCATCTCAGAGGCAGGAAGGGCCACCAAGCGAACACTTAAACTCCATCCTATCAATATAGGTAGCCAGTGCCACCAGACACAGGAAAGTCTCCTTTTCTCCACCCTTCGGTAGAGGGGAAGATGAGGATTTGCTGCAGGTCACACAACGAGTAACGAGAGGTGCTGTTAAACTGCAGGACACACGGGTACCAATGTCCCTTTCCAGGCGCCATCAGGGCCGCCTCTCGCAAGAGGTGCTCGAGGGCATGGTGGCACATCACAGCACTGTCACAACACACGCTGCGTCTCCGTTCACGCAGTCTCGGGCAAAAATGGTGTTAGAACGGGCTGTTGCAGTAAGGGAAGGATCTCCAGGACTTGTGAAACTGTTCCTTGAAAATAATATGGTATCCTAAGCTGTCGGCTTTCCTTTGTCACCAAGCAAAATACATCTCTCTTCCTCCTATCTAACCCTCTTCACGGAAGGATATGATAAGTGCAGACTTTCACTTAGAAGTTTATGGGGTTTTTTAGTTGGAAGAAGAATGTTATGTGAGATTATTTTAAAATGCAATCTGCAGATTAGCTCTGGCTGAGAAACTGTGTGTAAAACCACTCCTGTGGTCACAGGTACCGCTGCCTCTGTGCGTGCCCTTCACGGCAAAATCAAACTGCAATGATCAGAAAGATTAGAAGATTATGAACCCACACAAAAAAATACAGTGTTTACGACATCCGCCAGTAATCCCACACTCCTGCCTGGCTACAGGCTCAGTGAAATGCAGCCAGAACACACATTCTCCTCAGAATTACTCCTTTCCTGGGAAGGACAGAGATATGGTACACCTCGCAAGGGAGGTGCAACAGAGCTTTAAATAACCACTTACAAACTTCCCCTGCAAAGAAAATTACAAGTCAGTTAATGCCAAGAAATCCCAGGCTAAGACTGATAAAATAGGACTGCCTTCTGCATTTGTGCGAGAGGAATTAAGGAGTCAAGTGGAAGTTTTTGGCACAGCAAGCAGGAGGAGAGGGAATTCTCCCTTCTGCTCCTGCTGAGAACGTCTGTTCCAAAGAGCCGTGGTTCAGTTCTAGCCCGAGACACACACGGTTTGATTAGGGTCGCAGGAGTTGCACCCATTTGCAACGGGGGTATTTTGGCACAGGAACTTCATATCTAAAGACTTCACCTGAAGTCCTGTATGAAGAAAGTTTTCCTGCTGGGTTACAGCAAGGCTGGAGTCAGCAGCACGTCAGGGTTCAAATCAGGTATCTGCAGACTGGGAAGACGCTTCACCTCTCTTTGGCCAGTTAATTTAAAACAGGATTAATAATTCCTACATGATTAGGATTTTATGAAGCTTAATTAATTAAAGGTCATAAAATGCAATGAGACCCGCATATGACAGATGCCAGATAAATCCAGACTATCAGTATGTAAGTCACGCTGCGTTTGAGAGGTATCAGCAGCTCTGCAGACCGGCTGCAAGCGCCGGCAGAGCGCAGCCCCCCTGCCCCGGGCTGCAGCGGGGTGCGGGGCTGGCCTTGGCCAGGAGCACAGAGCCCCAGAAAATCTGGAGGGGAGAAAAGAAAACCCAGACAAGGAGAAGCGTGGATTGACAGCCGGCACGGGTGCCAAACAGCCGGGGAGC
>Ga0181612_181186_pt1 | contig 16207 bp, 9 predicted proteins | sample HoacroProtozoa21_FD_119630 | JGI IMG/M metagenome (GOLD analysis project Ga0181612, IMG submission 119630) | Hoatzin crop microbial communities from Cojedes, Venezuel. Combined Assembly of Gp0051906, Gp0051904, Gp0051908
GTCTCACTCCTCTCTCTGGCTGCAGTTGCTGATGCCCAGAGGTTTTTTTTTTCCCTTCTTAATTATTTTATCACAGATGTGCTACTACCATATCTGATGGGCTTGGCCTTGGCCAGCAGTGGGTCTGTGTTGGAGTCGACTGGTGTTGGCTCTGTCAGACATGGGCGAAGCTTCTCGCAGCTTCTCACGGAATCCACCCCTGTAGCTGCGCTGCTTGCAAAACCTTGCCACACAAGCCCAATACACAGTTATTTCTCTATTTTGTGATTGCAAATGTGGCTAAGTAGTGAACAATATACTGAATAAAATGAATTCACTGTTATATGTCTTACTCAATGAAATGCTTATTTCATAAACAACCAATAAGTTTAACACCTGTGGAAAAATATATGGTCCAAGTGATACAGGAGATCAGACTAAATAACCTAAGGGTCCCTTCTTCACTTAAATTACGTGAATCTGTGTGTAAAATTCGCCTCACTGACTGGACCTAGCAAAATGCAGCTATCCACAGACCCTAAATTAATTTCAGGAAGGAACTATAATCCTCTTAGTGGGAAGGAAAATGAAATGGAGATAGTATAATTGAAATGACAGGAACAAAATCCATAGCCAGTGAATAGCTAAAGAAATGTATTAGCAATGGATGTTGTGCCTGTTTTGTTGCTCTTGATTTGATTCACACATCATTGTTATCCAGAACTTTCAATATACTAATATGGATTATTATCTGACAAAATTTTGAGATACAACAATTTAAACAATGTAGATTTCTGCAGAGTGATTACTCACAGACCAAGTGTATTATTCAAAGGTAAACGAAGAAAGCTCATTCCAAAGTAAATAACATTCATGTCCTCATCCTCTTTCCTTCTAAGAGTATTTTCTGACAAGGAAAGAAAGGATCTGCCTGCTTCTGCTTTGCTAATGCTTCTTTTAGTACACGTATGAGGAATGTATTCTTTTCTGAGAGTACCCAGTTTAAGGATTTCCTATTATTTGTCAATGTTTTTTGACATCACCAAGAAGTAATGACCATGGTTAGCAAGCCACTAAATAAACATTTATGATTACGCATCCAAAGCAGTCCACTGTTGAATTTAATGTTAATAAATACATATGCAGCATCCCTCTGAGCTGACCAACAAGGTGTATATAACTGTCTGTTTGTGTCTTGCTGGCTATCCTGAGCGCATCACTGTGGTTCTTCTGACTACATTTTCTTTTTTGTCTCACTCCAAAAGGAAGATGTGATGGGTCCCAGCTGCAGAGCTGAGAACCGGTGGGCTAGACACCTCCCCAGCTTACCTTACTGATGCATCTGTCTCCTACCATGTGCAAGAAAAAGAGTTTCTCATGGCTAAGTTCACTTTACACATAGCAGACAAATGATTTTCACAGTCGCAGCTGGGCAACTTCCTGAAAGTGATGTAAAAAAATCAGTGAGGCTGTTTTTATATGATTTAATTTTTTGTATTTGTTCATTGTTCTCCTTCTGGAAGATTTTGCTCTTTTTCCCCCTTCCTCTTTTTTTAACAACACATCATCCCACTTACAGATGTCAAGAGGAAAACAGAGTAAATTTAGGCTGTTGAAAATAGTAAATAGTATCTGCTATGTACAGTTTTTGGCAAGATTATTCAATTTCTTGGCAAGATGATTGAATTTCTTGGCAAGATTGCAGCTTACACTTCTTACTAGCTTTGTCTCTCTTAATAATGAGCAAAAAGGGAAGGAATGTTTCAGAACCAGGGCAGGTATTTCCATTCCTTGTGATCACAGAATAAGAGCTATTACACCATTTTCCGTCACTTACTTCCACCAGTTCTTAGCCTTGCTATACATTTCAGAGTAAATTGTGTAGAAGGTCTGAGTACTACTGCGGAACTGAAGAATCAATGAATGTGTTAAATAATTATGCAGTGTCGATTTAAACCCAAAATAATAGATGCTATTCACAGAGCATTGGCATGAGATAAAATGAGTGCTTTCACCCTCAGCTGTTTTTTAATTAAGAACCTTCCATTTTTCTTCAAAAACTTTGAATGTCAGCATAGAAGACAAAGCTCTGGAGGGAAAAGGAGGCAACACGAAGACAAAGTATATAGGAGGAGGTTCTGAAGTATGCCTTACTGTAGCATCCTTAGCATGCTAACCAACAGTACACAAGAACACCTGCTCTTATTCCTGAGGATATCTGACTCTTCCATACCTTTTCACCTATCAGCTTACTACTGATGATTGCATTTCTGTGGCTAAAGTCTCCCAGACCGTTTTATCTTATATCTGAAAAATGAAAACCTAACATTCGGTTTACTTCTGAATTATCACAAAAGCAAAATATTATTCTTTCTTTACTGCTTATGTCCTTTGTTTACAGCATCAAAAACTCCCATGTCTTTCAGTGTTTGTCAAGTGGCAAAAAAACATGGTATTACATTTTTCCATATCTCTATATTACATTTTATCTATAATGTGCAACTTCATCAACATTAACATTTGCAAAATGCACAACTATTTTCATTAACATTGGACAGTGAGTCTTCCAATTCATTATTCTAGGACCCACTTTAGGAGTATAAAGTCAGACTGATGTGTAGTAAATGCATACTAAATAAATTTAATTTCTTCACTTGATCATGTTACACAAAGCAGCCAAAATTTAATGGCTTGGCTCAGCTCAGGTCTTTTACAATGCCCTTGTAGATCAAAGCACTACTATCTCTCAAAACTGATGGGAATATTATTTTAGAACCTTTCAAATGAAGACAGAGGAGGACGATCTTCTGTTTTCAACAGGTACACATCATCGCATTATTCAGATTGGCAAAATCTCACCTTTTTGTCACCTGCTATTAAATGTTTCAACACTTTTGTAATAATGAGAGCTATTTAATGTCTCAAATGTAAGATTTCAGTACAGCTACAAAGTTAGCTTTAGCTAATAATTTAAAAATTTCCAATGCATTTTTCTTTCAAAAAATTTCACTGTATTTCTTTGTTAATTAAGGATATTATATAGATACAGGGCAACGACATCCAACAGTGCTAATTACCTAAAAGCTGTTTAAAGAATTATTAAAACCTCTCTGAGGAGTTCAAGAAATGTGTATAATTACACCTACCAGGGGCCTCCTAATTGACAGGAGCTTCACCTCCTGTGGACTATATTGTGTATCTCAGCTAATGAGTCCTGAATCCAGAAGTCCAACTGACTGAGGGGATATGTATACAACAGCACCATTTTTTTAATAGCACTTTATTATCAATTAAAAATGTTTCATAAAATCAAGTAAAAACTAAGTTTTGATAGTTGCTTTTTGCTACGATTCTGAAAATTCTGCAATATAAACAAACATATATTAAAGCCAGTTCTTACAATATGTGAGGTGGTTGATATAACATCTGTTTGACATGCCTGAAAATAGACCTGATATAAACAAGTCCCTTTACCACACTGGTTATGCGTCAGGACACCCTGCAGGTAGCAGAAAATTGGAAACAGTTTGCCTTGAAACAGAAGAAATAACAATAAATTATTAATTAGGCAAGATGACTCTTTTTTTCATGGTTACGTTTACATAGAAGACCTCTAGACGACAAATAGAGAGAAAATGCAGACCAATGCCCCAAGTCAAATCTTGTGAAGAAAATAGTGGATTTTATTTCACAGAATAATAATATGAAATGCTTATCAGCCAAGGAGTATGATCTACCTACATACATGTTGAATACAAAAGTCTGAACTCTCCAAAGTGTAACTCTCCTCTCTTTACCAAAATTTGTGGTGGAAGGACTAGGAAGATGAAGTTTACCTTTTTTTGTTTTGTTCCTACTGCATGTCTGAAAGCATTTATCTTACCTACACCTGAATGAGAAAGCAGGTACGTTAGCAGCACAGCCCACATTTCAGGGTGATTCAAGGACCTGTTAGAGTAAATGTCATTTGGTTCTTACACAAGGGCCTCCAACCCATGAAAACAGAAGTGAAGGAGCTGAACATCTTCCATACATGCAATGTCATTCCCTGCATAGCATGGAATAATTCTGCAGCTTGCAAGTACAACCAGATCTGAGAGCTGTCAAACACTCCTGGGCCCTCAGTATATATATCAGCCTAGATTTAATATACATTTAGCATTAGCCCTGGGCAGTATTTGATGTCTCTATGCTTATAACAAATACTCTGTCCATTTGGAAACACTGTCCTGAGACACTGTCTTTTTGATCAATCTCAAATCTGCACAGTTCTCAGAAATATCTGGAAGCATTCAGATGTTTTGTTCATATGAAATAATTAAGCCCAGGTAGCTCCACTTCGAAGAAAGCAGGCAGCCTAATGGCCGAAGTTGTGCCCCAGGGTTGATGGTAAAACCCTAATGCCTTCCACTATACTTCTCAGACCAAGCTAATGGTCATGCATAAAACACCAGCTGTGTTAGTCGTTGAGATACAGAACTGTGATGGCGCAAGTAGTGGCTGACATGCCACATGAGGCTACTTCTTGGACAGAACAAATTGTTGTTGATCCTCTACTCTTAGCAGGCTTACCTGTCCCAGTGAACGAGCTGACCCAAGAAATCTTCAGGAAGTTTCTCCATTTGTGATTCATCTTTACAACACGCTGCAGTCTAGGAACACACTATAATAAACTTGTTCGAAGATCACCTTGTTTCTCTGTTGGTGGTTTTCACTTGCTATAATATCATATTAACAGTACAGCAGAACTAACATGAGAAATCCTCTCGTTGCGCAGGTCTTTGCATTGTGGACCTGTATCATGTTTGACAGTGGCCAAATGTGTAGGCAAGGGTATAGGAACAGAGCAAGTATACAGGCACACTTCTACCACCTCTAGCATTCAGATGTTAAGGACCTCCTACACCAGAGATTGTATCCTTGGATTTACATTGCCCTTGATTTTTTTTTTTTTTATTCTTCCAAGAGTATGCTTAATTACCTTTTGTAACCACGTAAACTTTTAGCATCCACATCCTCTGGCAGTGGTTCAGTAATTAGATACTGTATGGAAAAGTATGTAATTCTTTTTTAAACTTTCCATGTGAATGTTAACACTGATGTCTCTAGAGTTATATTGCTTGAAATGCTGATTAAGTATTTTCTATCTCCTCTACTTCACTGATGATTTGAGAAATTTCTGTCATGTCAGAATCATTACTTTTTCTAGACCGAGGAGCTTGATCCATTTCGGTCTTCCGGAAGGGAGGCTGTTCCTGTAACTCTGACCATCTTGCCTGCCTGTCTCTGTACCTTTTACAGTTCTGCTGCATCTTTTTTATGCGAGTTCAGAAAGGCGTGTGGTGTAAGGATGTGGGCATACCAAAGAGCTATTCAGTGGTATAACCACTTGCAGTTTTCTTTCAAGCATTTGCTTAAAACACTCTACTACTCGCTTTCTACAGCTTCTAAGGATGGAGATAAAGTTTTTATAATCCTTTCAAAGATGTCTTAATGACCTTTCAGAGTTTTAATGGTTAACTTAAAGCCCCTCATCAGGTATGTATAGTTTGGTTTGTTTTTCTGTGAAAGAATTACTTTGTACTTATCAGTGTTGAATTTCATCTGCTACTTTATCAACTCAGCATCATGAGATGAATCAATGTTTCATGAATTTAATGACATATAATAAAGTGTTGTAACAAGAAGCTCAATCTAAATAGCATAAAAGACCATGGGACAATTACTTGGCAATTCAACTGAAGCAAAATGAAATCTGTTTCCCTATTAAGCAGCTTTTCACATGAAGAACAGTTAGCTGTGCATTTAAACTTCAATGAAGTTTTGGGGTGATGGGTGATGTGTCTCAGGACATGTCCCTACATCTATGGCAGACTTCACAGCAATGGCAAAAATAAGTTAGTACAGGTCCTTTGATGATCAGGGAAGTTCTTTATATTTCAATTTTCTTTCACAGAATCTTGTTGTTCTGTGTATCTTGTTTGTGAAACGATACTGAAATAAGCCATGAATAATTACGCCCTAAATCTAAAAACAATCTAGTAACAATCAAATCCAAATTCTCAGGCAAGGTAGCTTTGACTCCTAGAAGTTTATCCACAAGCATAAAGGCAGATGAAGATGGTTCAGAAAAAAAGTGTCTACTTCTGAGACCAATTCTCTTCATAGCCACAAAACTATCCTCTTTCTGTGTAATTTTGGTACATTAACAGTATGCTTTGAATACTGACTTTCTTACAGATGAGTCACGAATCCATAATGCATAGATTTCTGAGGAGATCTAAGGCTTTTCTTTTTCTTCTGTCCAGTAGGAACAGGCTTCAACATTTCTCATGAAGCTTTCAGTAATTCATAAAATCAGGGCCTGGTGACCTTAAATAAGTTGTTCTCTTTTTCTCAGTGAAAACCTGTCTGTCTGTAAAATTAGTATTCAACACTGTTGTCACTGCATGGATAAGAAAAAAGGAGAAACATGAGGAGAAAAGTATGTTCAATTATCAATCATTTCCATCTTTCTAATTCTCCTTTAGCAAGATTTTATTTTTGCTAACCTCGTATTCTGTAGGTTAAGGAAAAGACACTGTTCTGACAGAATGTACATCGTATGTGATTCCCCAGGCTTAGCCTACAGCTGCTAATGATTTCCAACATAGCCAGCAGACAGGTGCTACACATTCAAAGCTACTGAAAAAAACCCTCTGAATACATTTTCTGTCAGGAACTTCAGGGCTTAAAAGGAAAGCAGGATGTCATTTCATGCAAAAGCAGTAATTTTAGCATTATATGTCATAAATTCCAAGGTCAAAATCATTATGGCAGTGAATAATCCTCGATTATGTAGTTTCTAAGTTTTAAACTTAAACCAAAGAATTCCACTCACTAGTAAGATAAATTAAGCCACACTCCTTCAGCAATCCATTACGATAAATAAAAATCTGAATCAGTTAAGGAAGCAGTCACAATAAGAACAGTTTTAAAGCATGGTTTGAAGATAAAATCCTGGTCAAAGTCCAGGATGAAAAAGAAACAAAGTTCCAGCCACAAAGAACAGAAGAGAACAGATGGACTGGGTAAGCGGAAACTGCCTGCTCCACAACTTCTGTTCACAGAAGTACATTGTACCTTGTTGACGTGGAAAATCTTGCTTAGAAAATGCACAAAGGCAGCAGTGACCCAGGGCCTGCATGTATAATCAAGCTGCTGAAAGGCAATACTGAAAGGCATGATAAGAATTCCCAAAGTCCTTTGTAGTGCCTGTAATGACAGAAAGGCCATTTACTAATCGACACATTTGAGTAACAAGTAAGAAGCAGTAACAATAAGAATTAAGTCAATGTATATTAACAATGCTAGCCTCGAACAACAGCTAGATCTTTTCTGTTGTACCTCAAATATAGTGACTGAAAACATTAAGTAAAAAAGAAAAAAGCAATATCAATATTATAAAAACTTTCTGTGTCAAAGCATCTTAAAAGGACATTTCATACAACTTTGCAAGGCAATTTTAAGAAAATATGCTTTCCAAAACACAAATTAATATTCAGGAAGACATATGTTAATCAAAAATGAAAGCTTTGACAATATAACAAGCTCAAAATCCTGAGATAAATGGGGACTTTGGAAAATAGCAGAGGTCTTTGAAAATACAAAATGGATAGGAATTTTTAAATGCTTCTTCAAGGTTATCATTTTAGTGCTTTCAAAATGTTACTTGATTTCAAAAAAGACTACTGATGCAAATTTAATATCACAGCATTTGCAAAGTCTGTTATAAAACTTTGCAATGTATATTGAAAGTCATATAAACGTTTTCAGCAGTCATTTGTCAGATGTCAATGTGAATTGCATTAAAATCCCACGAGGAAGTGTGAAACCAACATGTGCCATCAAACTCCATTGAGTCACTCATATGTTTAGCTCTGTTCTGATTTTGTTTATATAATTTCTTGTATTGTGCTTAACACTACAGTATATGAGCATATTTTGTTAGTGTGTTAAGTATGTGTGATGCTTGCCACATGGTATTTGTTCTCCTATCCGCTTCCACCATAGTTGTGTGTGATTTCACATGCCTACATGCGGTTTTAAATCCATTGGCTAGGTAACGCTGAGCAAAAGTTTTTCTAAGACAGAGATTCATAATGGTACTCTCTTCCTACAGAAGGTTTTCTTTCCTCCTAAAGAGAGTCACTAGCGTGGGCATCTCCTGAAATAGTTCTTTTCGCCATGAGCCGAGTGATGGAAATCCTTTAAGAAAAAGTAAATTGGCCAGAAAACAACTGTCCAGACTCTTTTTGCTAAGGAATAGAAACACAGATGACGTGGGAAGAATCTTGGATGCAGAGAAACAGATCTCAGACAAGGTCGCAGGAGAATCCCACTGCCTTTCTCCCCTTTCTCTGCTCCTGTTCCTCAGACTTGAGTTGCTCCAGGGTGTGAGACTGGCCTCAGGTTACAAACTGCACAGCTGCAGAAGGATTTCCCACCCTTCTCTGCTCCCTCAGGTCTCAAGGGAAGATGGGCCTCCGTTTCTTGCTGGAGAAACGTCATGGCATTTGGTACAGCTGCTGCATGCACGGTGGGTGGCTGCTGCAGGCTCTGATCTGCCAGCACCCCCCCCTTCTCCTCCTCACAGTCCCAGTCTCTTTACTCTGTCTCCAGTGATTCCTAGTTCCACGCTCATTGCCAGCTGCAGGACCCAAAACTGATTTTTTTCCACCAGGAAATAGATGGTGTGAGCTTTTTCACATTATGTCTAAGGTCTGATTTTGGTGGTTCAATAAAAAAAAAAAAATCACAGTGTTGGAAGAGCATCACTGTAAGAACATTAGCAGTGAAGCCTCCACGGTCAAAGGCTGCTTCTCCTGCACTTTCCCTCTGCTGTTTGTGCATATGGAGGTAGGTTTTCGGCTTCCAGGTTTAGTCTCTATGCTGGCCTAGTCCAGGAGTAGAAGCCTATGCATGATGCTGGCTGGCTTACAATCCTCTTTAAGAGCCCCAGAGAGAGAACACCACTTAATGGCTTGAGATAGTTTCTGCACTATCTAAATGTTTCAAATAAAAAGGTGCACTTGGCACAGCCTGGTGCATGCGTTTTTTCACAAGGTGTTGTGACTGAAGTTTATTCGGGCTATCTGAGCTATCCAGAAGTCCTGAGGACGTGCTTAGTGCAGACCAGGTGAAGCCTGCTCATGCTGAATTCTGCACAGCGGGGTTAGTTAGCAGAGGTCAGCACGGATCCAGCACCGTGCCAGGCAGCGCTGGGGGCAAGCAGCACTGGCAGAGGTCACACTGTCAAGTGCTCTGCCAGTGGTGCCCTTTGCTTCTTTACTCACAGAAGGAACGCAGTTTACAAAGTATAGAGGGAACTGTTTCTACATAAGAATATCTGTTAACACGCTGTTCAGCAGATGCCACCTGGATGCTGAAAAATTTATCTTTCTAACAAGGATATTTATTTGCGGGATAGGCTATTTGAAAAATTTACATTCCTGCATTGTTTTCTTCCATTTTCATTCCAGTACTTCTTTGCATTGTCTTTTCATCTTTCATTTACTGCTTTTCTCCCTATACTCTTTTTGTTTCCCTTTGCTTTTCAGTTTCTGTTGTGAGCTATCCTATCTTTTTTTTCTTTTTTTCTTCTCTCTTTTCCTTGCAGTCTCTTGCTTATCCAGTTTCAGATTTCAGTTTGGCTCCCATACAGTCAGAATTCACTAAAGTGCACCTTTTCAAATACTGCATATAGTAAGATTCTGCTTGGATGCCAAAAGAACAGTTGTAACCTCAGTCCAGTAAAAATATGTTGACCATCAACAAGGTCAGAAGAGGAGGCATTAAAAGGCCAGTTATATTTTATTCAAATTTCTGTTGCATAAAGCTATTGACCTTTTAACTGTTGAGTTAATAAAAAGGAAAAAAAACTCACATGGTCCATTCCCTGCTAGGGCTGCAACCCTCTCAGATGCTCTCAGTGATGCCCATCTCCTACTGGCACCAGCAGAAGCTTGTTTGCGTCATGCTCTGGAGGTTGGCACACCACAGCTGTTTTGGAAAGGAGACAAAGGGCTTGTTCAGAGATACATCCTCTTCGTGAAGAACATTTAACCATCAGACCCGATTCAACATGAAGAAGGAATCTAGCAAGAATGTCCTGCTACTGCAGTGCTACCCTGAGGAGAAACCTCATCTGATGGGGTGCAAATGTCTTTCATTTTCTTCTTCCATTGAACAAGGCTGGCAAAAACTGTGGAAAGTGTATGCAAGACAGCTAAACTGCAGCATTTGTTGTGTTCTGTTAAACAACCTAGAGAGCTCATAAAGCGACTCTGACAGATCATACAAGAATGATGGAAAATAAACAATTTTGGAAACAGAAAGTCAGAAATGTCTCTCAGTGTCAATAATATTAACAGTAACGTAAATAAACATTGCATTTCTTTAGCAACTTCTCTCAAAACAGTGGAATGACACTATTGTTAATAAATGAAGGATACGGCTCGTGGTATTTCCAAAACATTTTATAATTGGTAATGTTTGTACGGGATTATTTAGATGGCTAAAATCTGAAAGTTAAATTCACGAGACTCGTATGAGAAAATTCCTAGTGCCACCTATTGGCAGAGAGGATTAACATGAGTTAACACGGTGCTACACATCCTGAAATACACTTTTCCTTTAAAAAATGGGGAAAATAAATGTTTGCATTTCACATTTAAAATATTCTTCCAGATTAGAATCACAGTCTTAAGAGGCACATGCATAAATATTTGTTTCTGATTAATGCACTTACTTCCCAAGGGCTGCTGCTGCCCATGAGACAGAGGCTGTGGTAGATGACGTCCCGAACTACCAATGTGGAATGAGCCACCCAACACCCCGAGAGGACTTCTGAGGCTTCTGTATCCCTTTCTTTTTCCTGAGATAATTCACGAACGAAGAGCTTTAATGAAACCTTGATCAATGTAATGTCCTTGCCAGGAATTGTTTTGCACTGAACCTTTTAAAGGACTCTGCTGATTATTTGCCTTTTCATGACAATGTGTTATAGTAATCACAATGTCTGAGTGAAAGTCTTTTACTCTCTGTTTATCTCAATATTTTGAGTTAAAGATATTTTGAATAGTAACTTTCCTATTTATTCTTTTTTACCTCAGGAAAAAAAAAAAAGAAATCATTGTACATTTTCAGCAGTGTTTATGTATTTAGGACAAGAATGCAGAAAAATAAATTATGGAAATGAAAAGCTCGTAAGTATGGTAATTGTTCGCCTCCAAATCCTACCTTTTCTTCTGCTGGTATGTAAGGGGGAGGTGAGAAAATTCGAGGTGGAGAATCACCTTGCCGAGGATGCTAGCCACACGTTTCCTTTGCTGTGGTAAAGGAGAGAGTAGGAGCAAATGCTCACAACATACAAGGTTGGAAGAGCCTGGTGAGACTTCATCCCACCACCTACAATTAATCCACTTCACTCAAAATCACCCAACTGCAGCTTAGGACCTGCAAACCCCAGGACTGAACCTTTCTGGTGGCATAGTCCACAACAACAACTCATAAACCTGGTGACATAGGGAAAGGTGGATGAGCAGAGAGGGTCAGGCAAAGGACGAGGACTTGCTGAAGCAGCTGTGCCCCTGGGCAGCTCCCAGGGATCATGTGCATGCCAAGGCGTGCGTGAAAAGGAAGTGCTCACGGACAAAGGGGTGCTCTGAAAATAGTGACAGCATTTTCATACCAGCATTTTTTAAGTGTCTAGCTTACTCATTTTCTGTTCGGGTTTTAATTAATCTGGCTAAAAGTTTCTACGAGGAATGGAGACAACAGTACAATTGCGGTGGTAGAAGTCAGAAAGGCTTTGCGGATATCTCATTTAGAAAATTCTATTTTCCAAGTAAGCCAGCAGCAAATGTACTCAGTTCTAAGTATCATATAGTTTAATAGCAATTCAAGACTTGATCCAATCAGTTAATTAACTAAAGCACACAATTAATTGTCGAAAAGGGTGTTGAATTTGAATTTAATACCTATAGACAAGAACGATACAGGATTTTTTAAGATTTTATTGAATTGGGGGAATATTTTCAAAGATGTAAATGTAAATTAAAATTGTTTATTTTTCTATTTGAAGGTTTTTTGAAGACATTTCTACTACTGTGCTTCTGAGAATGAAATCTAGTATCTTTAGACTTCCTCTCTGTTTTTATGAAACAGTATGTCAGGGAAGGAAAAGTTAGGGCTAGAAAAACCAAAAAAATTTACTAGATATCGGATGACTTTGAAGGTGTTGACAGACTTCAACCATTATGAGAAGACTTTTTAGTAACATTAATGATTTCAGCTTTAAACACACACTCTTAAGCTCCAAACATCTGTGGTAGAAGTTCACATAAAATATGTCTTGATACATATTTACATGACAATTTATATTATTTGTAAAATATATTTAGCTAGGAAAGCATATATATTTAAAACAGGCTTCTAAAAACTAGTGCTTTAATATCAACCTCATTTATTATGTGCGCTTACTGTGAATTTAACCTCTTGGACAGCTGAAAGGGGGCTTTCTCTACAGCCCTGAGGTTAATATGAATGCACTTATCATTTTTACCAAATTGGATTTTAATGAGTATCAAATTAGAGATGTAGTCAGTATTTTTCTAGATTTTCATTAGTTTCTGGATCCAACCTAAAGGGAAAACAGTGAGAAAGCACAGAGCTTCTGGAGCCTGCAGAACAAAGATAAAAGATGGGTGATAAGAGGTTGACATACTTTATTTAACCCATGGCAAAAAATTTGCAGGTAATGATCATATATATACAGAAAATCCACATCTACTGATACTCTGTTTTTCTCTTAAATACATCGCATATGAATCCCATGGGAAATAGCTGTGACTGTACATTTATCTAAGATGCACGGTTATTGAATATCCACACAACAGTCTCATGATCGTATAGATGCAGCAGTCTCTCAAGGTGTTAACAAACACTTAATGCTGCTATATATATGCTATCTCCCATTTTTCACAGCATCCTCAGAGGTGACATTTCCAAGCTGCTCATGCTGAAACTTGTTGGTCCTTAATACTAGAAACAAAAAATTATTCATTTCTTAAAAAAGTAATGAAAAAGTAAAGAAGTTCTCATCACCTCAAGCTTGTAAATAATAACAAAAAGTATCACTACAATCCTTGCTGTTTGTCTTCCTTCTATTACCATGACAGCAGTCAGATGGAGAAATCTAACCCATGGGTATATGAAAAATATAATACATAGGTATAACAGTGAGTATTGCTATATTTTTTCTAAAGACTGCCTAATCGTATGTGCAGTTATGAAAAAATCCATTTAAAAAAAAAAAAAAGTCTGCTTTTCCAGGAACATAAGAACAGCTCCTGCTGTTACAATCAGCCATATCACAAAATCTTTTTCATCAGCTGCCTGAGAAACACCGTGAAGCATGCTGGGGTTCTTATCTTCACCATCATCAATAAGAAGAACCTGTCCCAAGTTTGAATGGAACTGTAGATCCTTCAAGTTGATAATCAAGCCTCTGGGGAAAAAAAATGCTTCATTCAATAGGGCAATAGGGTGAGCACGGTATTTAGAAAGGGAATTGATGAGAGGGAACTTGGTAAGCGGGTTGTTACTATTCTGGCCACAGCTATGGTCTTTGTGGTAACAGTCTCAGCTGCTGACTACCTGGTATGCCAGAGCTGTAGGCTCTGAGTTAAATTTGAAAAAAAGAAATGAGCAAGACTAACCTGTAAAGAATCTAAAATGTTCATCTGACTTGCAAAAAAAAATGTTGATATGGGGTTATTCAACTCCCTTTTTTTTCTCTTTCCAAATTTCTTTCTCGTTCCTAGCTGGTACGTAGCTGACCTTCAATACCTCGGTTTGGTTTTCTGCTGTGGTCTGATACAGACACATTTGTTTATGCACTCACGTTATGCACAGATGCAAAAGATAGCCCTGAATAAAGTATCTAGGGTACTGACAGTGCAGTTGCTACTTGAAGACAGAGCTTCACCTGGCTTCCAGTGCTCGGCTGGGAACAGGGCTCCAGTACCCAACTCCTTCCAAACAGCCTGCGTAGATAAGTGCTTTGCTGGGCTGCCCTGTTTATTTTCCACTGCCTGTTTCCAAGGCAAACTGGGCATCTGAAGTTCACTGCCTATCTGCGTCCTGCTCCCATTGGTATATCTGTTCTTTAATCTTTTGACTTTCCTGCATCTATGATTCTTTTCATCTTTGCCAGTTTTTTTTCTTCCTACGTATTAACCGTGGGTTTTAAGGAGTGGGCAGTCCACACATCATAGGAACATTTATTTTTCACTCCTCTGATTTAAAAAGATTTCAAAATGTGAAGAGTTGGCATATAAATTTCTACTCTAATATATACAATCAAATCACCATTGCCATTGTTCATGCAAGACATAGACATACACAGCACAAAATCAGGTGCCATAATGTTCACCGAAGAGAGCCTGTAACACAGGATATGATCCGCTGACATATCACAGAGTTTAGTATCACTTTTTAAAAAATTCTGATGAATACAATCATTTACAGACACAGCATAAATTCTAGTTTTTCTTCTGCTACTTACATGTCACAGACATATTTATATTTTTCATTTCAATTATTATCTTTTAGGAAAGTTCTCCTGGCATTTCATCTGATTTGGAAAGCTTGCAGTCCCACCTGCAGCTTATCATCACTTTGGCACTGAATTTGTCTTTGATCTTTCCAAATCTAGATACTTCTGCCAGGTCAGCAGCCAAGGATCTCACAGGATAGACATAAGGTCTCATTCAAAATCACAAGTAACTTTGGTGGCTTGTGACACATAAAAATGATTCTAAACTTTGTAAAAATAACCTGTAGTGAGGGAGTTTTGAGTGAACAGGAATAACTGTCTGCCAAGAGAAGTGTCTGATATGTATTGGATTACCTGAGCAGAAAAAAAACAAAACAAGGAAAGTGTTTCTCTATTCATTAAACAAATGACCAGGGATTCTTGGATTCTTGTCCTTAATGGAAAAGAAGAAAAAAAGGCTAACCAGGAGTTATATTACAGCAGATAGACTACCATGAATGGCAAGCCTGTTAAATGGATTTTCTGAGATGCCCAAAGGGACGTTCAAACAGAGACTTGACAACCTACCAACAAGAATGGTTTGGATTAAGTTTTGCCTTAATAAAAAACTGTATTGTTGGACTTTCTGACTAGAACGGAAGTTTCAAAATAGGGAATTTTGCTGAGCCAGAAAAGCAGGAAACAAAAAGTTTTGACTGAGTGTGAACAAGTGCTTTTCATCTTTATCTGATGCAAAGTATGTGTTTAAGTACCTTCTCACACTTACCCTGTCAAAAACCTGCAACTTTCAGGAAGAATTCTCCCTGGTCTTGAATTTATGTTGCTCTTGATGATTTTGAGGTTTAAAAACCAAATATTATAGTTTAAGATGATGCTTGAACACATTTCGTAAAGGAAAGCAAAGCTAAATAAGAACAGAAATCAAAACTTACAGAATTACTAGAGAAGGGGGGGGAAACATATTCTGTTTATGTTTCTAGCCATCTCTAGTCTTTATTTTTTAGATTTTCACCAAGAATATGTTTAATTAAAGGACAATTTCAAGAAGTTGCATTACAGGTGAAGTTTAGTTTAGGGAATTGCTTCTCTCAAACCCCAGTCATGTTTTCACTTTCTGACGTGCAGACACTCTATTCGTTCAGTGTGTTTTTTGCTACGGTAATGTCAACTGCCAAAAGCAGAACAGCAGCAGTGCTTCTCCTAGTATTACATCTGCAAAAGCTTAATGAATAGTGCAGCTTGCATGATTTCAGTACATTTTTTAATTATATTTGGCAGAAAAGAGAAGGCATGACCTAGCTTAAAATGCATCTCAGTCAAATCCCTGGTATTCAAGCAAGAAATTGCCTCACTGGAAGATAAGAATTGTCTAACTGTTTCAGAGAATTTATACTAGGATTAAGCTTTCTAAATGCTCATGTTGTAGACACTTCTTTTATTTTACCCAAGGACTTTTGCAGTCACATCTTTTGAAGTGTCCACTAGCAGTAAGAATGTTGCATGTTCAAAGAGTCATAGAATCATAGAATGGTTTGGGTTGGAAGGGACCTTAAAGATCATCTAGTTCCAACCCCCCTGCCATGGGCAGGGACACCTTCCACTAGACCAGGTTGCTCAAAGCCCCATCCA
>Ga0181612_161867_pt1 | contig 16204 bp, 8 predicted proteins | sample HoacroProtozoa21_FD_119630 | JGI IMG/M metagenome (GOLD analysis project Ga0181612, IMG submission 119630) | Hoatzin crop microbial communities from Cojedes, Venezuel. Combined Assembly of Gp0051906, Gp0051904, Gp0051908
AAAATCCATGAATATGCTAAGCATTTCTTGGAAATATAATGAATATGTATATTGTGATTGTATTTAACCTGAAATGAAAAGGTGTTTGGCACACACAGCTAGAGGAGAGATCCCCTGTGTGCCCGGTGCTGCAATAAAAAAATACCTGCTTAATAGTCTTCTGACTATTGAGCTGAAATCCTGAAGAGATGAGCAACTCCAAAAATCCAAAGCTTATTTTAAAAATTTTGGGCAGTTCACTGGTTCTTTTGTTGTATATATATTCTTTACAGGTGGGTTTTGGTTTGGTTTTTTTTTTCAGTTTTCTCTGTAAATTGAAATTTCATTTCTCTTAATTGAAGTGTTAGTGTGCTATGGGAAAGATTATACTAAGGACAAAATTAAGGTAAGTATTTTGACTGGGAAGGTGAATTTGTATTTTTCTCTCCATGCATTTTATTCTTCTTTTTAAAGGATAATTAGAAGTGTTACAAGAATGTGCTTTTGTGGTTCTGCATCATGCTGAATCTATAATTATAATTTCTATCTGGTTGACTGTCAGCTGACCTAATGGAAATTCCCTGTTGTGACTGATGTTACTTTATACCCTTTGTCTTACTTCATTCAGCTCTTCAGGTGGTTGTGGCTTGAAGTTTGGAATAATCATGGTTGCTTCTGGGTTTGTTATACAGCCAGGCTTCTGATGGCTGGTCTTGGTTCTTTTATCCTTCTGGGCATAAGTTTTCTTTGCACATGCATGCACTGTTAATGTGATCCAGCAGGAGATAACTATGCAGATGTTTTGTGGTTGAAAAGGGGGATGGGGAGAGTTTTGCTGCCTGCTTTTTTACTTTGCTATGTTAATCTGTATGCTATATATAGATGTGCCGGTATTAATTTCTGTTATGTATTCAGTATGCTTTCTGAATCAGAGCTCAAAGACTTTAATTGGCTATGCAAAGCCATTTCATGTGAGGGTGCCTACACCAGGAATCTTATAAAAATTGACCAACTCCTTCCTCCAGGAAGGAAAAGGAAGTCAAATTAATCGTTGCATGAAATAAAAAAGTATTCTTCAGAAAAGTGTTTACCAGAGGCTGAAGTGGAAGGGATCTTTAGGCAAAATTCATATTTAAAGTTTATTTAAATTTTATGCCCTATGTGATGTACTCTGTAGAACAATGTTTTCTTCTGAAAGGATGAACCTTCTGCCATAGGCATGCAAATATTGTTACAGCAGCCCATGCGTCACCCTTAATTTAAGTTTGTCCAACCTTTCCCATTAAAAAAAACGGTTTTCAGTGTTATTAAAGTTTGTTAAATGTCACCCATTTTTATGGGCTAAAACTTGCAAGTTCCTGAAAATGTTGTTTTTCATTTTTCTTGTTCCCATTAAAAAAAATGTCATCACTTGGACATGTTTATAGTTGTGCATTAGAAAGTTTTAATTTGGCAGGTAAGTTTGCTGCAGTCAGGGTCAAGATTTCTGCTTTGGAAAAAGCTACAGTAGAATGTAATTACATCTTGAAAGTGCTCTCCTGCGGTTTTAATGTTTGTTCATGAAATGTCATGGTTGATACACTGATAAGAATAATATCAATATTGTGAAAGCATTGAGGATTAGTTAGTTATTTGGAAGTTGTCCCAGCAACTGTGTAATATTCTGGCTCCGGGTTCCTTATTGGCTAAATCATTGCAGGAGCTTTGATACTCTGACATGAGTTTCACCTGTGTACCTAAGGGCTGGTTGATGGGATCCTGCTGTGTTGTAAGGGAAGGTTGAAAGGTTGCAGGTGAAATAACAGTAACCCAGGTCCAAACCAGACTCACAGAATCTTTCTTACTTTGAAGAGTAAAAAGACTCTGCAGTGGGGTTTTTTTTTGTGTTTGTTTTTCTTTTTTTAATACTAAGACAGAAATCTCAATTTTCATTTACATCAACTCCCCCTTCCCCCAGCATTTCTCTCTTCCCCACCCAATCCTTCCCCACGCAGTCCTAACAGTTGGTACAGAACCTTGTTAGACTGAGCACAACTGGTGCTGCAGTCACAAACCACCTGGGGGAAATCATTTGCAGGTGTGTTTCTCACTTCAGCAGTTGTAACAACTCCTGTGAATCTTTTGTGTTCCTGTTTTCTTGACTGGGTTTGGAAATCATCAAGTTCTTTCTAACAGAAGAGGTATGCGTATAGAGTTTATGGATGTGTATATCTGGTGTTAAAATAATGCATTTTGTTTAAGACATTTAGAAGGGATTATTTGACAGAATAGTGATTATTTGATGATGAGATAGACTTTTGCTTATTCTTGAGGGTTTCCATGAAAGCTATAGAAAAGCGCTAAGTAGGCAAACTGAACATTTTAATGTTATGAATTGGGCCTACTGTTATTGTGAGGCTGTCATGAAAATGGAGATTTTATAATATAGAAAATATTTGTTCTTTGTTTTCTTTGTGAGTTCAGGGTTTGTTAGGGTACACTATATTTTTTTATATTTATAGTCAAGAAGCTTAGGAAAAGATTTTGTTTTTTTGGGGTTTTTTTTGATTTTTTTTCTTTTGGCCATTCATTATCATTTGTTGTAAAGAGCTGAGTGTTCAAGAAAATATCAGAACTTTAATGACTGGCAATGTAGAAAAACAGTATTTTCTGAACTGATTTGGTCATCTTTTATTATGCTTAAATTGTGGCATGTCACGGTGGACACATTTTAGCAGTCAAGCCTCTTCACAACAAATTTGGTGTCTGTAGTATTCAGAGTGTGTATTTGTAAAGCAACGAGCTAGCAAGAATCTTAAATTTTTAGCTAGCTATGCCTGATTAAAACATGGTGTATATTCATTGGAAGCAATCCAAGGAAATGAAGAGAAATTTGCAGCACTTAAAATAGACTTCATATTTATGCAGTAGAATTCAGGTAAATGTAAAAGTGTGCAAATACTTCCCTCCTGGTTTACTATTTTGGGGAAATATAGCATTGAGTATATCACAAAGGGACATCTGTAAAATTTTTCCTATTGTTTACTTAGTCTGTAAGAATATTTTATGCTTTACAGAAATTAGCTAATAACTCCAAAGGTTATAGAAGCATGGTAGCTTCCCCCACTATCGTTTTAGAAGTATGGAAATCAGGAAAATTCCAGATTCTGGAAAAGTTGCCAGAAGAATAATTTACCCGAGTTAGGTTTAAAATGCAGATATTCTTGGCTCTTTTCGTAATTCACATCATTCATTTTCCACAAGGTTTTGAGACTCACTACTATGGGTCCTATGATAATGCAAATAAAAGTAAAGCTCTAAAAGTGAAATACCTCTTCATAAGTGTAATCCATGTTTAGTTTAAAAGATCTCATTCGCTGTGAACTTCTTTTATAGTGTCTTCTCCCCAGGTGTATGTGGAGGGGGAGTGTCAAAGAAAGATGCAAATACTGAAGTCTCCGATAAATGCATGTTTCCTATTTTTCTTCTGAAGAAATATTTGGAAGCTGTTTTTTAGGAGTTGAAATTGCTTATGTGTTGGGTTTATTGGATTTGTTTTCCAACTTGATTTTCACTGATTATAGTCTAATTCCTTTGTGTATCTTTTTACAAAGAAAACCAAGGAATATCTACAAATATGAATAAAGATAATAGTGTTCTTAATCCAGTAGAATTTTTTTTATATCTTGCCTTTTTAAAATATATTTTTTACTTTCTCGGTGGGCAGGAAACTAGATATATGGGTGTTTTTTTCCCTTTTGTGCACCTGCAGAACGGATTAATTGAATTTCTGAGTTGTCTGTGAATGATGTAGAAAAGTGATATGTTGCTTTGTACAGCAGTGCACCTTGACTTTGAATGTGTGATGAATACTGTGTAAGGAACCAAACCTGGGGAAAGTTTTATGTGCGTGTTCCTGTATTTCTCTTTTGTCTTTATAATTTATAACTGAAATTGGGGAGTAAAAAAAAAAAATTTCAGAACAGCCGAACTCCTCATCACACCCTACCTCTTCAAGCACCCAGTCTCTTGTCAGCTGCAGAAAGACTTGTCTCTGTAAGTTAACCTTGAGGAGAAATGTTGGGTCCTGACTGTGGGCAAATCAAAGAACTAGCAAAATAAGGTTCTTGCTCTCTGGAGGTCTGTGCAAGGAATTGTTACAAGAAAGAAAGTCCTAACTTTTTTGGGTCTGAATAGACTTGCATTTGAATCCTGAATTTGCTTGTTTGTGAACATACAGTGTTTTCCCTCTGTTATCGTAAGGAAAAATCTTTTTAATGCCAGTTTCCCGTAGAAGTGGTTGTGAACTATATTAGCTTCATTTGGTAAACTGATTCCTTTTGACAGAAAGGGAAAATATTAAGTATGCAACATAGTCACTTATGAATCTACTAAGCAGATCATGATGTTTACTCCTGCAGGCTTTACTGTATATGAAGCTAGTGGATTAAAGTAATCAATTGATAAGTGTATAAGCATTTGAGAATGAGGATTTTTCAATTCATCTTATTTTCTGTAAGATTTCTGCCTACACTAGCTTGTACTCCAGGATCCTGGCTTGTTTCCTATACTTAGGTCTTCGAGTTGTTTCTGCATTCGACTTTGTTTCCAGGAAAACATAACAAATCTGTGATCATTGCAGCATGCCATAGTAATTAATAACCTTTGGTTTCTGTTCGTGGAGCAAACCTGATTGTTTTAAAAGATATTTTAATCTAAAATCAAGTGGTAGATAAAGGAAAGCATTAGTTTGTTTTGTTGTCACAGATGCATTTGTTGCCAAGACTGACCATCAAGTGGCTGAGATAGCTTCATTATTTTAGATAGATGGCTAATTACTGTCCTTTTTTTATTATCCCTATTTCTGTCTTTCATGTGGTGGTTGTGAATTAGCTTTGTGCCATTTTCTAAAGTATCAGGCATTTTTATACATTTGCTATATTGAATGGCAAATACTTGATGTAAAGTCTGCAGTTTTACTCCATAACCAGATTGTAAAATATGAACTGAATTAATCATAACTGCAAAGAGTGATGGCACATTTTCTCTTATTTTTATCTTTACTGCCTTTCAGATCATGGTTTAAAACCTTCTACATCTGGTGCACAGAATGAGGCAGCAGCTTTGGTAGTGGATAGCAAGAGGCAAAGGTCAAACCAGAGGCTGCACAAATATTGTGCACTGGATTTATTGTTTTAATTAAGAGTGTGGCAGTTCATCATAAACTGTTTATGGTGTTTTTGCACAGTGCAGCATTTTGAAATCAGCTGTTTTAATGAAAACATAATGTCATATCTGTCAAAGTTCTAAATATTTTGAAAGTGAAATATGAAAACAAGAACTTTAATTCTGGGTTTACTGGGATTAGCTCTTGGAATTGTTTTAAAATCCCTTATGTGTCATATCATAGGTAGCATAGCTCTGCGTTAGTGAATGGAAAGTACTATATGGAGGTTGTTATTTGATGGTCAAAATAGATGCTGAGGGTTAATGTATTGAAAGACAAAACCATTATAATTTGCGTTGGAATGTCAGAATTAAGCCATAAACAGAGATAAGGCACTTCCTTCTTCCTTATTCCTAAAATATATGTAAATGCTGTATCCTGATTGTGCTAAAGAAAACCCAAACAAAACCCCCTACCCAACAAATAAACCCCCAAAATGAATGAATCCTTGAACATGGAAAGAAAGAAATATTCTGTGGGTCATATGATGCTGCGATGTATTAGCATCAGGGTCTTTGTAACCAATTATTTACAAGACCTAATGTCTTTCTGTGGACTTTTAAGTCTGAGCATTTTGTAGTCTAGCGATTTTTTGCTATTGTTATGTGTTCATGTAGATATGTAAGGCAATTTTGGTTACATTTCTTGTAAAGTCTGATAAAATATTTGTATAATCTGAAAATTATATTTTTGTAGTACTCTCCTTGGAAAATAGGAATTAAGTCTGTCATTAGATGCTTGGCCACAGTAGTTGACTGAGCAGAGTAATGTATGTTACATTTTGTGCTATACTTGGTCAAGTTTCATATATATCGTATTCCACATTATTTTATTAAATTTAATATCTGCACTTCCTATTACCAGACATGCCTCTCATTCAAAGCACAGAGGCACAGTTCTCTAATCAGAAGTGACAAGCTATATACTTTCTTTCAGCCATTATTTGGTAGCCTAGAGCAAGGAGCTCTGTTTCCTTGAAAATGTTTTGAATTGGGTTATTTTTATTGAAGTATTAAAGTAATTCTTCAGATTTTAGGCTATTATTTAAGTACTTTTGGGAGACTGCAATAACCTCTGGATTCTGTAGCCTTTGTTATGTTAACAATTGTAGCTGCTAAATGTATCTTTTTAATGCTTGTTATGTAAGTGTCTGGAAAAATCATCTGACTGATAGAAACTAACAATATTTTGGAAATAAACAAGATTAGTTGGCTGTATTAGTTTACTATTGAAGTATAATGTTGAAGTGACTCACTATTTAAATATACCAGTAGATTCTGGTCACCATACCTTCACCAACAAATGTACATGACCAACCATTTGCTAGTTTTTTGCAACATAAAGTTCATGTTTGGCAGATTTATTCTGAAGGAGTCTGAAAATGATACTTTCCTATCTTAAGGCAATCTATTGCTTGGGATGATATTGATTAAAGCCCTCTGTAAAAACGTCTAGGATTGTTGAATATCTTTATTTGAAAGGACTTCTGGACTCTGCAAATTTTATACCTCCTTCTCTTCCCTTTAAGATAGAAAGTGGTGTGAAAATGTCAAAATAGGTAGGGTAGATTTGGTATTGAAGGAGAAAAGAAGCAGTTGTCCCAAACCTTGAGGATATGGCTGCCTTTGTACCTCTTCTGAAATGGTATATGTCAAAGAGAATCTAAAGGCAAAGCAGCTTTATTGGGGGTATAGTCCTTTTGGGGTACAGGTGTCTTCTGAAAGGTGGTCTTAATGCATCAAATTGCCATCCCACGTCTTGTGTGTATTCTTGGGGGAGATGTGTGAAATGGAACAACTGCCAATGTTAGAATTGGGTAAACACTGTGAAGAGATACAGAGTGTTGTTAGCAGGTCTCTCTGACATCAAAATAAATATTAGCCTTTGTTAAGTGGAGACAATGAGCCTTGTGAAATTTTGCAGTGATGTTTATGCACACGTGAGAGAAGGATAATGTTAAGAAACTAACTCCAATCTTGAATAAAAATCTTATCCTTCTAGGCAAACATCCTGGGCACAATTCAAAATATTTTCACAGAAACAATGTCATAGTAAATTTCTGCCACTTGTAGCATTATTCTTATCTTGTTGCCTTTTTTGAGGTGGAATGTGTGTTAGATTTCGAGAGCTTTCTTTTGTTAGTATGCTTGATTGATACTGCTTAATAGGACCAAGGTATTAAACATCAAGTTTCTTTATCAATGTTCTGTACAATTTTGGTATTTTTAAAAATGCAGCGGGGGCTAATAGCAATGTTTGATCAGGACTATCTTGAATCTAAACACAGCTTTGTGTGTGTAATATCAATTCCAAATGATTGTGTCATTATCTAATTCAGATGAATGAAAATGTAGTAGATCCACAGGCGATGTAGACCATGCTAAGCAAGGAAAGAGAAACAGGAAGTACTCGTGAGCATGTTAATAGGAAAGTAGGAAGACTTGTAGACAATGTGAGAAATGTGTGCTGAAAATGAGCCTGTCCATTAGATTGCCAGGCACAGTGGTTTTGTATGTAGTTTTGATTAAGTAATTGCATGCATCCATACAATTTGATTTGCATATGCAAGCTGTATCTATCACATGCACAAAAGTAGGTGACTTTTGTGGAAAATGTGGCCCTGAATAGGATGACAGTGACAGTTCTTACAGTTTGGTGGAATTGGAATTACAATTCAACTATACAATTAATTTTTGAAATGAGTTTATCACTAGTTGAAAAACAAGAATGGGTATTATTGAAGTGGTTAGTATTAAAATAAATGAAATTGGTAAGCGCTGATGTGAACTAATAGAGTAAAAAACCTGTAGGAGATGACCAAAGCATGTTAGAAATTAAAACATTGACTTCAGTAATAAGCAACACTACACAGAGAGAATGAAAACATCAACAGAGTATTGACATTACAAGTCAAAAATCTTTTATAAGATACTGAGCAATACTTTGGAAAGATACAGAGTGGCAGTAGAGGGCGTCAGGTAGAAATGTATATGAAAAATACAGGAAATTCTGACCTGAGAATAGCTAAGGCAGGGAGAGTATTAGGACAATGTATCTCATCCTGGCCCTGTTTTCTTCATACCTTCTGCTTCTTCCTACTGTTGGAGACCAGGTACACAGTTAAATTACCTGTTGATCTGACCCTGCGACTTGAGCTTTGGAGTCCGAGTGTGCAACCTGAGTGGTTGTTAAGTGATGGAGAATCCTTACTGCTTCAGTACCAGCAGTTAGACTGGCAGCAGGAGTGAATGGTATTGCCTGCTAGCTGCAATACACTAGGAAGCATAAGCATTTACTGTAAACAGACATGCAAGGGCATGCCACAATATGCCCCTGCATCCTGGCCCCTGTCTGGCCTATGTTTTAGGGGTGGAGTTGGGATATGGCCATGGTATACAACTACACAAACAGCTTGAAAATGCTTCTGGGTCTCCTAGTTTAATGTAACTGTAGTTGGCTAAATCTTGCTTGGTACTTATTGAACAAAGTGCTATATCTAGTATTTAATGGTACAACAGGGATGATCTGCAAATTAGGAGTAAGTGTGTAAGGCAACTAGTACGTGCTAAACTTGATAGTAAATACTGACCCAGGATATGCTTTGCACTAAACAGTGCAATTCATATGATGTCATCTTGCCTCTTGCAGATAAATGACTGTCAGAAATTTGTTAGCAAGGGAAACAGAAGGAAAAATTTGCTGTTCCCATTCTTCAGTAATATGGTTTTATTCACTGCTTATACAATTCAGCCTGTTGGATTTGATCTGGGAATTGCTTGAAGTGTTGTAGCAAAACTAAGTCAAACTAGGTAGAACATGTGATTCCTTTCAGTCTTGAAAGGTCTGTGGATCTGTCAGACATGAAGATCTGTAACACGACTAAAGAATATTACAATTCGTTCAGTGCTCTGCTAAAATGACATGATGCAGATTTCATTTAGGAAAGATGTAAAAAAAATCATTAATATATACAATTTGACTATGTTTAATTTTCAGAACGTTTGAAGTCATAGGTGTGTAAAATTTGGAAAGATGTTACATACAAATTGTTCAGCGTTTCAGTGGTATTGTATGTCCATAGGACATTTTATATTTTAACTTGTAAGTCCTGACTTTGAAAAAAGCATCCATGTTTCTGCAGAGAAAATGCATACTGTGCCTAACATGCATTAAAAAAAATCCCCCAAAAACCAAAGAAAAAATGGAAAAAAATTATACTCCCTTTAAAACTACTACTCCTGCTTTCTGAGATGTACAAGTTTTTGCAACCTTCTAATCAGTGATACAATTTTATTTGTAGGAAGAAAATTGTTGTAAATAATGTGGGCATAAAGGTAGAAATTGCAAGAGGATATGTAAATATGATTGGATGTCTTGGGTTTTCACAAGACAGAGAAATACCCCAAAATGGGACAGATAAATAGTATTTGGGGATCTTCTGTTTAAATGTTAGTGGAAACAGATGTGAATGGCAGAAATTACGAAATAAATCACATAGAATTTTAAGACTTTTTCTCTTTTCTCAAATGAGTATCTATTTATTATTGAATGATAATGAATATTGACTATTAAAATTAATTTTGTTAAATAGTGCTGGCATATAATGTGGTAATTTAAATGATGCATTGTTAACAAATGTATAATTAGCTTTCTTAGTTAAAAGCTGTAGCTTGATATGCCCATTTCTATAGTCTTAAAGCAAAAAACCCCACATATTTATTGTAATAATCTACAGCAAGATAAAATGAATAGAAATATCTAAAAATATATTAAGATACATGTGTGTACATTGGACATTAGTGCTATATACAAAATATATTGGGAATGTGTTTCAAAATATATCAAACATTGTTGACCTTTGTTATATAATACCAAGCTCAAGGAAATGTATTTGCATAGATTTAGTAATATATTGTAAATAACTGCATAGGACAGTGCACATTTTTCCTTAAGATGCAGCATTATAAGCGAGACATTAAATTATGCCTATCAGACAAAGCAGCAGAATCTCAACATTTTTTTTTATAGCACATTCTATTGGGAAGACATCTCCGCTTCTAAAAAGCACATGCATTAACTGCCTGATTCATGTGGTGACATGTGGCATATCCAAATGTGTTATGGATCTCCCAGGAATAAAAACAACATAGCAAAATCATCACCTTGGGATGTTCATTGAGTGAATATTTTACAGACATACTCCTTTTATATTTATATAATAATTTAGTGTTATGACAATTTTTTTAGCAGTGTTGGCAGTTTTTCTTTTTTATAATGGTATTATATTTGTGAGCCTATTAAGTGCACATGGGCTAAACTACAGAAAAAAGTATTTTTCATAATTCCTTAGGGTGCTTGTAGCAAAAGAACCATATTGGTATAGAAAAATGTTAATAAAAGGTCAAGCAGAACTTTCCAATGTTTATCATGATAGCAATAGCAATTTGGGGCTTGTTTGAATTGTATATTGAAGAAACAGATTTATGGAGTATATAGAGAGGAAACTACCTAATATACTTTGTACTTGAACTCTTTATTAAGAGGCACATCTAAGTTTTAACAATGATCAAAGTTATTAATTTCTACCATTTTTCCTTTTAAATATCTGGAAATTGGAGTGAAATTGTATGAAGTGAGCTGGAGAAGTTTGCTTGTTTTGCTGTGTTTCTGTGTTAGAACTATTGCTATGTACTCCAGAATGATGCTTACATCAGTGCATTTTTACTGCTCCAGAGAGCTGGCATTCAAAATGGGAGCAGTGCTTTTGATAGAGTGCATTCATGTACAACGGATAAAGAAATGCTAGCTTATAGTTAAGGAATTAGTCTGTTCATCCTGGTGCATCGTCATATTCTACTGGCCTTATATTTATATTTGTCCTGAAACAAGGACCTAGCTAGTCTGTTGTTGATCAACTCTTAAGTCTCCTGGAGTCATGTAAGAAAGTCTGAGCTCAAATTTTGATTTGTTGAGTCTTTTAGAGTGTTTCTTCTTGTAAAGATGCTGTGATTTATTTAATTATAGAATAGACATATCTACTTAGAGTGTACAGTTTAGAAAATGCTTTTCTATGTTTATCCAACAAATCTGAAGCAGTGAAAGCCAGGCAATGCATGTGTTGACTATCTCTGGACAGAATGAAAGCTGGCTGGTTCAAATTTCGTTGGCACCCTGCTTGGTGTTCTTTCAAACTGACCATATATCTGGTCTTGCCCCCTTGAAGTCTGTGTGATTTGATTTTTTTTTTTTTTTTTTAAGGGTATTTAAATATAAGCTATGATGACATTAAATATGGCATGAATGTAGATACTTTTGTCTTTATACTCTTTTGCTGTGAGATTACAGACCATGGGTTATTATTAACTCCTCAATGAAAGAGTAGTAAGTAAATTTGTGTGCTGCTTCTTCATGCATTAACTTGCTTGAGTGTCTGTATCCTAAAACAAACAAAGCAATTTTTTCATTGTCTTCCTGGTGGCAAGAGTGGGCCATAGACTTCAACATAATGCTAATGAATAAGTATTGTCACCTGGTAACTGGTTTAGGATTAACTGCTACTGATCAGCTCAGATGATGTGGATGATCTACAAATGACATTGGGTCTGAAGATGCTTGCATTATTGTGACTATACGAATTTTCAGTTAATTTTCTGTTTCTGCTTCAACAGATAAAACTATACTAGGTGCATGTAATAGTGTATGTACAGTGCATAAATGATATTAACAATTCTGAACTAGATACTTCTCTACCTTATTTAGAAGATGCAAAAATAATTTTCTTCAACTGCTTTGTAAATCTTTCTCTGATAGTATGCTATGCTTTAATTATATGCAAGTTACAACACTGTTATGATGCAGATTACAGTACTGACCACAGACAAATACTGCATCTCCTCAAAGTAGAAATGTGTTTTCTGTGCAAAAGTGTAGATAAAGGCTATTTTCTTGAAATTGATCCAAGCTGGCTCCACAGGAACAGAAGCATGAGCATCCAAAGTAGCGGTAACAGCAGGAAATTCACTTTTCATTGCCATTTTGCTGTATCCCTTGTGAGAAGGGTTGAAAATAGTGCAGGGAAACTACAGGAAATCTATATCAAATTTTCTTAGAGATCCATCTTATTGTTAAGCTTTTTTCCATTGTATCATATTAACACTGTATTTAGTGTTTCTTTTTGTCAGAGACAATAGTGGTGATTTTTGTTATGAAAATGATATTAAGAATTAATAAAGGAGTGTTAATGAACAGCAAATAATGTTGGTAAAATAAGGTATATAAAATATATAAACAATATCAGATTTGCCAGTATAAATTTAATATGCTGCTTAATATCTGATGTCAAGTTATTCATGGTTTCTACTTTTATCATATGGTCTCAAAAACATATTTTCTTATGTGTCCATACAGCATTTAAAAAATTAAATTTATTTTCTCTTTCCTTTAAAAGATTCTTGCTGTGCATCACAAAGCTTCCCTGAAACCTGTGCTGTGCAGTTCAATTGTGGTGCTTTACACATGTGTGGATATCTTTTGCAAGAACGCCTGAAATAGCTAGTGAGTTGGTGAACTAAGCTACACGAAACCCATGCAATGTGGACATGAAACATCTTAAACGTGGGTATGATGATAAAGCATTGCAATTCATACAATTTGGGAGTACAGGAACTATTGTAACTTCAGGTGTTTTAGAGAAATACAGACAGAGATTCATACTCAAATTTTGCCTGCCTGAAGAATAAATATCTTGGATATTGAGAGTTCAAATTTTAATTCTGAAATGTTTGAGTTTCACATTAGATTTTGAGTTGCACTCTATGTTTTGGTTCCCAGCTACCAGGGATGCACCAGTAGTGTTGAGGCATGCCATGAAGCCTAGATTAATAAACTCTTTCAGGCTTATTAGGATTGACCCAGTGCTGCCACTGCCAAATTGGGCAGCTGGGGGAAGAGGGAGGTAGCAACAGGGGTCAGAAGAACAAAGGATAGGAGACAAGGAGACAGCATCAGGCAGTGGCAAGAAGCAACGTGATGAATAGGAGAGAGGAAAGGGAAGGTGGTGGCTGGAAAGGAGGCAGGTCGTGAGGAGGAGAAGAAAGTGGAGGTAATGAAGTTCATTCCGAAAAGAAAGCTGGGGACCAAGGACCTGTTTCATTCAATGTAATATGCAATGTGAGACCGGATATGAGTTACCAGCTGAAATAGTTATTCTTCTGAAGTTAAACTCTTGGGATTTTTACGTATAGAACTGGTCTCTACCGTAACCATTGTTACAGGTAAACAGAACGAAAAAGAACCATTCTCACAAGAAATCCCATCTAGTCTGTGCACTGTAGCTTAGCACCTGAACAGGGTATACCTGTGGGGCTACCGTGGTGGGTTGCAGTTCGTATCTAAAAGATGTGAAAACTATTTGCCTTGACTGGTGGGAGCGGCTGGGGAGAGGTGAAGGGGAGGGCCTTACAGGGAGATTGAGGCTGCTGGAAATGTACATTGTCTGCTTTGAGCTGTGAGGGTGGTCAGAAAAGTCCAGTTTCTACACATTCTTTCAAGGATTGCTAGTAGTTGTCTTCTCTGGCTCATCTTCAGTCTGCCGTGGAGCTAATCTAAAGCCAGTATATCTGGAAGAAAGGTGGTAGAAAGGCCAAAATTCAGTCTTGGCCTCCAATGGCTTGTCTGTATTAAAGAACAGACCTCTTGGAGCTATTGTAGTGTGATTCTGTCTCTGCTTTGTACTTTTGTGATGAAGTGATCAAGGAAGAGTTCTGGTGGCTTCTTCTGATGTTTAAATTCATCAGACCCAGGAGTGCTCATAATTTGGACACAGGCACTCACTCACTTGGCTGTAGTAGGAAGTGAGGTTTTTGTGGTACATCTTCTTTAAAGTGTTGTCATTCATATTTTCATGGAACATCACCCTTAATTGAAAAGTTCTTTTTCACTTTTCAAGGATGTGTGTATCCTTCCTTTTCTAGTTGTTCCTATTTTAATTTTGAGTGCGTAAGATTGCTTGCATCTTGTGTTGGCTACCTTGCCAGAAATATCCGATGTATTCTGTGAGCTTGAAGTTTAAAGAATAGTGCTGAAGCCGCTTTGGGAACTTTGAAATACATATAATCTATGTTTTGTTTTTTTTTAGTCTCTGTCAAATTTTGAAAGATGCCTATATATGATGCAGTGAGCTACCCAAGCAGATGAAAACGTGCAATAACACAATAATACCTGTACCTGGCTGTTTATATTCCTGTAAATATCTAGCATTGTCTCCAATGTGTTATTTTAGGGGCACAGGGAAGTTGCTGTTGTTGACTCGGGAACAATTATTCAAACCTGAGAAGTCTATGTAATTCGTATGAACTAAAAAGGTAGGCATTGGTCTGTCATTCACAAGGAACTGCAGATGAGCTCTTATTAAGAACATGAATGAGAATTAGACATCCGTGTCCCGTTAAATTGCTTGGAGGTACCTCACTGTCATTTGTGCCTTTGACTGCTTCTAGGATGTGCATTTTATTTGGACATAGTTATGCTTCTGCTAGGTCCGGTTACGTGTTTTTTTTTCCTGGATTTCTGTGGTGGAGGTCCTGCACCCTTGAGTGGTCTGCCCTGAGTGCTGGTCCTCTGGTGCTGGAGCTTTGCAGTTGTGCCATCCCCAGGAATTACAGCTGTGCTGCGGAATTGCCTCTACTCGCTCTTCTTGTTCTCTTCCGTTGGTGCCCTGGGGTTTATACTGAGTGAGAAAAATTTGCTCCTTCTTCCCAGAAATAGTGAATGTGTAGGTAACAGTGTTCCCTTTCATTAGTTGCTCTATTCTTTTTGCTGTGCTATTTGCTAGAAAATAAAGACTATGTAAACTCCTGCCCAAGTAACAGAGATCCTAGTTTAAGGCAGATGTAGAGATAGGTAAATAAAGAGGAGCAGCCATGTTATGTATTGCATGATAAGTGATTGAAAAACAGATTAAAGCATATTTATGATTTAAACGTATCCTATTCTTGGCCACTTCAAAAAGTTTTCTCTGACTTGTATGTCTTTTTGAGGTCTTAGCTGCTTCTGGAATATCTCAATCCCTCTTCTGTTTGGTGTGTGGTTTGGTGTGTTTTTGATATTTTTTTAGTATTTTTTTTAATAAAAAGTTCTGCCTATATAATGAATGAGAATTTTTAAGGAATTTTATCATACAAGTAAACAGAGGGATGGATAATGTGAAAAACATCTAGCAATTCTAAGAGACATATTCAGATTTCTGAAATTCCCACTTACATTTTGTTTTCCACCCAATGCAGTTTGCAGTTTACTGCAGCATTTCCTGATTTTTTAAAACTGTGATAGTAATGGATAACTTTTTTTAAAGCATCCTTTTCATGGGGTTTCGTGGTAGTAAATATGTTACAGCACCGTGAATGCTATCAGTTTCACAACAAGAAATTAGTTGTCTGAAAGACGATATTGACCCAGTTCTGCCGATTTGAAGTTTTTTAATGCCACTTCCTTTTGCTGCTATATTTAACAAAAGTATTGAGTGGTTAGGGATTAGTTACATGAATAAAAATTTCAGAATATGTCTAAAATTTGGCTGAGGTAACTCACCAAGGATTTTCTAATGGACAAGGATAATACAGAATTAGCCGGTAACTGTGTTGGTTTTAAGAATCTTACCTTTGTGTTCTGCCGTATGTTTAGGCTTGTGGAGAACCGTATTTGGCCACGGACTTGTAGCCGGTGGCTATTGCCGAGACACCAAGAACTTCAGGAAAATATGTAGCAGTGTAAATACCTCGGTGAAGGAAAGAGAACCTTTAGGATAATTACATATACACTAATCTACTGTTATTTTCACTTTGGCATCAATACTTTGAGTTTTGTTAAAACACCCGTATGTTTAAGTAACGTGAACTCTTGCCGTGGTTCCGCCAGCCGCGCCGAGCGGCTCTCGCTGCCGCCGGGGGGCGCCTCTCCTCTCAGCGGCCGGCGCTCCTTGGCAGCCGCCGTTCGCTGCCCCGCCGCCGGCCGTCCCCACCT
>Ga0181612_164963_pt1 | contig 16204 bp, 20 predicted proteins | sample HoacroProtozoa21_FD_119630 | JGI IMG/M metagenome (GOLD analysis project Ga0181612, IMG submission 119630) | Hoatzin crop microbial communities from Cojedes, Venezuel. Combined Assembly of Gp0051906, Gp0051904, Gp0051908
AAAGAGGGGTGGAGGTCTGGCTGCCACCTGGCCTTTCCTCAAGCCTGGCTGCAAAGGGGAAAGCATCCCTGATATCCAGCAGCACCTTGGCTCAGCGCCGAGCCCAGCTCCACGAGCAAGGAGACGGGCTGCAGGCAACGTGCTGGGCTGCACAGGGGGTACACGGCATCACCGGACCCACCATGCCCTGCTGCCCACCAAACCTCCGCCTGCTCCGGGCATCAGGCAGCAGCGGGGCACCCACTGAGCATCACCAAAATAACACCTAGGTGAGACAGCAGCTCAGCGAATGGGGCTTGTGCCTCTGTCAAGGCTCCCATCAACAGACACCATGCAATGGTGGGTGATGTAAAATACACCTGGAAAGTAACAAACATGCTGGGTCCTCTTCATTGACAAGCCCAAATCTTTTTTCTGCAGTAGTAGTAACAATAATATAAAAATACTAATTGCTCAGCTTTATGGAAACCAAAATTAAATTGTTTTCATAATCATTACAAACATCAGCTACACATAAAGATGTAAAGGCCCCACAGAAGCTAGCGGTTGTCAAATACATATGCCAAACCTTTTAAAGTACAGAGGCTCTTTGAGTCAGCAAACCTTTAAACACTGGTTGCCACGCAACACCAGTAACATTAGATGATGAACAGCTCAGCAAGCGCACCGAATGTGGTAAATACAGGGTTTCAGCATTTCTGTATCACTATTTATTAAGGCATTTCTTTATGCTGTTGACAGTCCCCAGTAAAACAAGGACAGGGACGCTATTAAAAATCAGATTGTTCCTGCAAAGAAAGATTGATTGGGGATGCACAGACATAGCATAAGCTATACGGTACAACATACAGTCCCTATAGGTCTTGAGGTTGCCAGAAAATGAGAAATTGTCCCAGCCAGCAGCCATCTGCCTAGAGTGAAATGTGTTTTCACAGGGTAAATAATTAAGCTGAGATACATCTTTCACATCACAAAATGTAGAGGGCAAATCTGCATAATTTTGCATAGAAATGACAAAAAAACCTTGGCTGGGGCAGGAGGAAAAACATCAGGTTCCTTACCAGCAGGCAGGTAAGTGGATCTGGGGTGGGTGGTGCTTCTTTCGCTTCAAACTTGCAATGCTTCTCCAGCGGTGAAGCTTTTCTGGTTTCAGCAAGGTTACCTGGGGGGAGAAATAGGGCCCTTTCCATTTTTAAAGGCATCCCTGAAGACAGCCATTGCAGAAACAAAGATTAGAGCACAATAAGGGAACATTTTTTCCTGCCAAACTTCTTTTCCCCTATAGTCCCAGTTTTGGAAACTGTAATTTTCAGAAACTCAGCTTTTCAGGTGGAAATTCTCATTAATCTGTGGTACATCCATCAAGAAAAAGGCATTATTAGACTTTGCAAATTAGTAAAAATGTGAAACCTCCCAGGCTGCAGGAGACTGTGATGGTCCTGGGGAGTTCGAGTCCTCCCAACCCCAGGAAAAAATACTCCCCAAACGCAGCGCTTTTGAGGTGCATTGCCTGGAATTTTACATACTGGAGAAAAAAGAAAATCCATCCTTCTCATATGACAAGGAAAATGAAGACAAGCTCTTAAAAACTGCTTTGATTATGAAGGAAATAATGGAAGGGATTCAAAGAGTTCTCATACGGAGTGAGTATATCTGCATTTGTAGCATATCTGCACATACGGAGATAACAGCACAATTTTACATCTGAGAGGCGACAGCATTCTATAAATATTGAAATATGATGATGTTGAGCAACTTGTGCCTGGCAAACCCTGTTTTTTTTCTCCCATTCGGCTTGTGCTAGATCCTCTCCCTTTGCCAGCCTGGGGACACATTTTGGTCCCAGCCCAGGAGCACTGGGGCTCTCCCGTTCCTAATCAGAGATCATCTCTTGTGCACCCCTTCCGAGTCAAAAGGGGTTTGGTAGAAGATCAGCTTGGTTTCATAAATTAAATGACAGTTGCTTTTAAAGGGGGAAAGAAATATACTGTGTTCAAATAACCTCTGAGACTCCATGCTGAGGGACCAACGTATTAAAAAGGTAATAAAATGCACACCCGCCTGGGCAGAGAGGAATGGAAGAATGTTACAACCTGTCTGTCCTTCCTGAAAGGGCAAAAATCTGCTGGAAGCTGCAGAAGGACAACCAGCCATGAATCATCTTGCCCACCTGGCTGTAGGCAAGCAGGTAGCTGGAGCCAGGGCTCTGACTCACATCAGCTGAAAGCAGACTTAAATCACACCCAGATTTAGGTCAGGAAGCCCTGTTGTGGGGATGGGAGTAGATCTAAGTTAAAACTCAGGTAAGAATCAAAGCTAGGTGTTCCATGAAGCCATCGCCTTACAAACCCCAGCTTTGGGCTAGAGATGCCGCTTCCCACAGTTCCTCCAGCCCCAGGCACGCAATCCAGCCATCGGGACTCAGCACAGGATGTTATTAGCTTTGTCAGAGATGATGTAAGCTGCAGGGGCATCGAGATGGGTGTTAAGCGCCAGCATAACTGTGGCCACATTTCCAGAAACTCAGCTGGTGAGCAGCTTCCAACTACCCAGGGATTTTTTGCAAAAGCAAGAACACCGGCTGGTCTGATGCAACCTAATGGACCATTTACACAAATGGGATTTTTTTTTTTTTGCCATCTACTGTATTCCGCACAGGATTCCAGTGGATCCAAAATGCAAGAGAAAACTGGCACTAGGCTAGCATATTCTGCTACAGCACAGTTGGTGGAATATGGACAAAATGTATTTGGCTGTTTCTGCTTATTAGTGCTTGTGGCTGGCCTGTGGCACACTGATGAGAGCTTTTCCAAGAGCTTTCGTGTGTGCAGATGTGATAAGATGCTAATTTTCCAGAATTTCCACAGCTGGGTTTTCTGCACAGAGGAGCAAAAAGAAAACTGAATCTCTTGTTGAAAAGATAAGGAACTTTCAGGTGACACAGGTCGAGCTCTGCAGCAGCTGAGTGGGAAGGCAGTGGGTTGGGCTCAGCTGCTCGGTGAGGTGCTCCCAACAAACCCCCTCTGAAAGGCGATTCAGGGGACCCCGGCTTTACTCCTCTGTGGGTCATGGTGGCTCTTGGCTCTGAGGGCATCGTCAGAAGTTACAGGGCAGCCAGAAGCCAAGATAAAGGAGATGCTCTGCATTGCTCTTCCTTGCTAAAAGGACTCCTGTGTAGAAAGCCCTTTATTTATGGCTATAGTTGTTACGATCTCAGCTTTTCTCCATTTACATGCACAGGTTTCAACAGAGCCACCCAGCACGTGCTCCTCACTGTGCAGCCTGGGAGGGAGTTTGGCTTTATTACACCAGGCACGCACAGACCCCTACTACAGCAGGGAACGATAAGGCAGCCCTAAATCACAGGAGAGGAAGCAGCTTTATTTCCAATTCACCACTCAATTATCAAGAGCTGCTTTTCCAATTTGTTTATTTTTCATCTCACAGCTAAGGTATTTAAAGTCTACAGTTTCAACTCTATTTCTGTTCTTTCTTGCGAGGCAAACTCTTTTTATGACCTCTTAAATCTTCTTTCAGGTGGTTTGAAATACCATTGCTGTTCATAGTCCAGATGATTCCTCAAAATATATATCACCAATATATCACCTAGATATATATTTATCCCATGGGGTGAATCACCTCTTTCATTTCATTTTTCTCCCCTGTCCATATACCTAGGCTACCCGTACATTATTTTTCTTCCACTTTTCACTATTCTGTTCTCTCACAGCAGTAATAAATCTCACCACAATTAAGACAACTAAGTCTAGTGTACCAACCAATCCATATTAACTGTCCTTTCTGGCTGGCTTCATCATACAAAGTGCTCCTAATTCTGGAAGGTCATTTGAATATGTTCTGGCAATTACTCAGCTGAATATTGATCTCTGCATTTATGTGCCCATCCAATGCTTTCTGCTAATACACAGCATTGAAATGCAACAACCAGCTTTCAGTATTATTTCTTTAATTAGAAAAGGAAAATTGGAAAAGGTGTTAATTCTTCAAAGGTTTACAAAGTGCAATTCTCTTCTCCAGGTGTTTATATTCTCCCTTGCTTCCCTGTTAAATCCCATTTCATCCATTCTCCCAAACTCTAATAGTAGATAGGTGCACCAGGAGACAGTTGTTCAACAGCTAAAGGGAATTCTCATGCTTCCATTACTGCGAATAACCCTGAGAAAAGCCGGTAGTCCACCAACACCAAGCAGCAGCTCTACCCTCACGGGGTCTCCTTCAGCATCTCCGGTCTCTCACCAGTAACCTGCCTGCAGTAAGGATCCAGTGGACCTGTCCTGGACTAACAGCTCAGGATAACACTGCTTGAATTAGGCAGCACCAGACACACACAAGAGCTTTCCCCCCCTCCCTGCACTAGGTTTAAGGGGAGCAGAAAATCAGTTGCCAAAGATGAGAACTAATTTGCCAAATATCAACCTGAATCTGGGCACCTCAATAGCAGAAAACAAGTTAACCCAAGCTCTTCAGCAACCCACCAGGATCCCCTCTTACCTCTCTCCTTACTGCCAGTCCTTCCCCTGCCAACACAGCCTGCCCAGAGCACCCCCAGACCTCCCTGCTGCAGCCAGGGGAGTCCACAGCCCCATCAACCACAGGCCACGCTAAAGGGGAAGAGAGGACTTATTGCTATTCTTACAGGCTAGAGAGAGCAATTAAGCCTCTCCTTTTATAGGAGAGGGATCTGGAGACACTCCAAATGATTAACCATGGGCACCTGGTGAAGGCAGAAGTGGGCAGGAGTGTCCTGGGTCTGGGTACAGAATCACAGAGTACACATGGGTAGGTTGGAGAAAATACGGGGGAGTTGGCTAATTGGGAAAATTAGTTCAAGAATGAGACTTAGCAGCTCAGCAGATGCTTCAGGATGACCCTGGAAATGGGACTGAGAGAGCTTTCACCCACTTTTTGAGGAAACAGGGCTGTATGGATGTTCTGAAGAAATATCCCACATTGCATCTCTAAGTAGACCTGTATTTGTTTTATCTGCTGCTTCTGCTTGAGGCAAAAACCCAGGCAGGCCCCAAAGACTGACCAAGTGCTCAGGCTAAAGTGACAATTAGCCTGTTAATCAGTTTAAAAGTGGGATGCTGCCCATTACATTGCCCTCTACAGTAATCTTTGGCAAAATAAGATGGTCTAAAGAAGCAGATGCAAGCTATGAAGACAGGCAATGACAATGAGTGACACCTGCCCTGGAAAGTGCTGGCCTCCCAGCTGCAGGTTTGGCCATGCCCTTTGAGCCAAGGACAAACAGCAGCAGCAGCTCTCCCAGCTGACCTAAGTGTGATGGGCTTCCCCCTTCCAGCTAAAACATCCCCCATTTCAGGTGTGTACCCAGAGCACGTTCAGATCCCCTGAAGCCCACGGATGCTGCACAATGCACAGACACAAAGCTCGTGTCCCTGCCTCCCCGGGGACGGGCTGCGGGGATGCTGGATGCGTGGTCTGCTCCATGCCCTGCTTCAGCTTGGAGTCTGGCCTCCTTTATAGCGAGAGACGGGAAGGAAGCAGCAGTTTGCTGTGCACAAAGGCTGGTAGGAGGGAGCCTTTTGCAAAAACGGTGCCAAAAGCAGGGAAACAGCGTGCTGTATCAAAGTTACACAGGGGAAAGACAAGCGAGAACAGTGCCTGGAGAAGTGCGGGACGCTGCGATGGCAGCTGTCAGTTCGGGGGGGCCCATTGCAGCGGTCCCCAGTCCTCGTGCGGAGCCATGGCAGGAATAGGCGTGTTATGATTTATGCAGATGCTTCCTGCCAATTAAGAGGCAGCACGCTTGCAAAATGTGCAGGTTTTACACTGGGAAGTCAAATGTAGTCAAGGGGATTCTCTTTTTATTGGTCATATAATGCATGTACGTGAATCCTCAGGTGGAATATTTAAATAGCCATCCTTCCTGGAGCGTTTTAAGAGAGTATTTTTCCATCAGCATCAAGCAAATGGCAAAGAACTGTCAGAGGAAGAACAGAAATTCAAATCACTCCTGCCACAACGATGGTGCTTTTCTGGAAATACCAGGTTGATCTGGTCCCTTTGTGTTGGGAACTCTTTTCCATCCTCCGATACCTGGGATGATGGGGGGAACTGGGTGGCAGGGGATGGCAGAGGGGATTACGGGTCAGTAGTGACACAAGGGGAGGTTGGATCCAGAGACGTGTGACAGAGATAACAGCGTGACCAGAGAGTGGGAGAGACCCTGCCGAGGGAGACTCTGATGAGGTCACCCTGGGAATCCTCATGCTGTAACGAACAGCCAGGTGGCATCTATAGAAACACTGGGACAGGATTTAATGCATTAAATGGACAAGTTTTAATGTTGGCGTTTAATTAAAAAAACAATCGAAATACATGAGGGAATCCTTATCACACGTGCGTCCCACGGTTTCCCTCCAGTGTGTCAGCAGTCTGGTCCAGAGCACTGGAAAATAAAAAATAATCGAAAATAATTTTAAAAATCTTCAGAAATTACTCAAAATTATGTCTGTGGTTTCACTTACTCTGTAATATATATATATTTTATATATAAAATTTCATCACAGGACTCTTTTTTCAGTCCTGGAGGTACTCACCCTTACCAGGCTGCCAGGTAAACCATCCGTGGCATCCGTGTTTGCACTTCAGGCAAGAAGATAAGATTGAAACAGCTTTTGAGCTGATGACTTGAGAGCAGATGGGCCAACCCTGACCCGGTCATGGGAACCAGGTTGTCCCCTCAGTTCGGGGACATCTGCGGGCAGACTGGTTGGAAAAAAAAAAAGCCCTTTGATCCACTGGCTCCTACCCAGGACAAGCTGTGATGCTTCAGGAGGCAGCACCAGGTACTTTGGGGTACCAGGTAGGAACTAACTGAACAGGCAATGCTACTGCAGTCTCCCATCTGAACAGCAGGGAGAAGGAGCCCAAAAACCTGCCCCTTGATGGCTTAGATCACCCCCGTTTCTGCGGACACAGTTGTTCAGCCTTCCAAGAGGCCAGCCAGGCATACTTCGCAAGCACTAAAACGATTTAAAAGAAATACAGAGGGTTTTCTTTCATTTTCCTTTAAACCCCAGTGAGACAGCAACTGCTCTGATGTAACTTGTCCTATCATCTTCCCCAAAGAAGTGCAAATTAGAGCTGGGAAGGTATGAAATGCAATCATCTTGCCTTAGCAATAGGAGGCTGCTTCAGCAAAAGCAGAACAGCTGCCCTCTTTAATAGTGTCAGCGAAGTGAGCACTGCCAGAGCCCCGGAGCAGAGAAGGAGCTTGGCATGGCTCCCGGGGATGGGCGGTGGGCACGAGGCACCCACCGGCCTGCCCGTGTGTCTCCTTGGGGTCCCTGGCAAGAGCTGGATGGCTCTGCATAGGACTAAGGGCCACCTGCATGTCCGTCCTCTCCCCATCAGTTCTGGGCCAGCGTGGAAAAGCTGCAGCCCCAAATTGCTGCTCACTGGACAGGGAGAGGAGATGGGCCCAGTTGCCTCCATCACCATCAAACCCCACACGCTCCCATCCAGCCCCCTCAAAACAAGGTGGCTTGTGCATGTTTCTGCGCTGATCCGTCTTGGTTGTTGAATCCTCTTGGCACAGGGCACATCAGCAGCATCTGCTGAATTTTGAATTGCTCCTGGACTGTGTTTGCTTTTGAGCAACCCTCACAACCCCATGCCATGACACCCTACACCTTCATCAAGAGCTGAAGGAGGGAACCCCTCCCTCTGGCAGCCACAGATAAAATAAGGACCTCCAGGTTTCTCAGGGCGTTGCTGTTTTCTGCCTTGTTTCAGCAAAGCTCTTCCCTTCCCATGGCCGGGTGCTGCTCCCAGCCCAGGCTCTCCAACAAATGGGTGTCAGCACATGGGACCTTCTTACTCCAGCTGCTCCCTGAGCTCCCAGTCGGTGTCACAGCCTTCGAGTGGCTCCAAGTTCCCCTCTCTGGGCACAGAACACACGAGGAGCTGGAAATGACTGCCTAGTCTGAACCCGAAAATGAAATCTGCTTTCCAGCCATGGGCATGGCCACTTGGAGGAAATAAAAACAGGGCTTGCTAATGAGCGTGCCAGGCTCACTGCCGCCTTCCTCTGCTCTCTCGGGGGGATTCAAAACCATTGCAGAGTCAATCACATACACAAACAAGATTTTTAGCAGTGGTAAGAAAAAAAAAGGCGGAAAGGAAGAAATAAAATTATCCTTGAGAAGCATCTCTGCAGCAGAAACCCCCAAATACACGGTGGCAGGTAAGCACGGGAGCGTGAAAGCTTTTCGAAGGGGGCATTCTTTTACAGTATAGACGATCATAACAGCAAAATAAATCATCTTTCTTTTAGCATAAAAATGTTTTACACCATTCAATTAAAGCCTCTGAGATAAAATAATTTCTCCGGGGTGTTTCCTTTTGCTCTTCTCTTTCTGTCGGAAGTCATTTCAATATTTTACTATCTTAGTAATAAAAAAATACATAATGGCTTGCTAGGCAATATTATTTCAGCAGCTTGCTCACTATATGAAGAAATTCAGAGCAGACTTTCGGTTCACTTTACACTGGAGATAAAAACATGTGCCCGAGTGCCAAGGGGCTGTGAGGGGAGTAGGTCATTTGCTTGGGGTTGCCACGCAGGCTCTGGGTAATCAGCGAGAGCCAAGCCAGATCCTCTCCCTAAAGGCTGTGGGTAAGGCATTGCAGAGCCACGCTTCCACTTCTTCCCCAAAGTACAAATGAAAAAAAGAAAAAGGGAGGTGAATCAACACTTCCCTAAATATTAATAAATCTGTGTTGCCCAACTGTATCTTTTAAAACACTGTATGCTTAAGTGGTCCCAAGCGGAACGGTGTGTCTTTCCCCTAGTGTTAAGAAGAGCAATAATTCTACAATCACTTTATTACTCAGTCCTACTAAAAAATGCATTAAGCCCTTCCAGCAAATTTTAGTTTTATAAAACAATTACTGGATTCCGACATTAGCAAGTGTCTAAGTCAAATAAGATGTTGCTGGATACTTCTTCAGACCCCACGTGTTTCATTTTGAAACCGATCCTCTGCCATCGAGCTATGGTGTCACTAGAAAGGAATTCCTTAAGTTAAAGAGAGTAAGGTATTTCTAGGGTAAATATCAGGAAAAGGACTTACAGGGAACCGTAGGATGACACAAGACTCACTTGTCTTTCAGGAATATGAGTGTGTGTGTATGTATATGAACATATATATGCACACACATCCATATAAAAAGTATAAAAATACATTTTCACACATCTTTTAAAACTCCCTTCTGTTAGATGCAATGGTATTTTCCCTTCTTGTGCAAGAACAAAGGGATAAAAAGCCCCTTAGGAAACAAACATCCCGTTACGTCATGCAAAGGCCCCATTAATAAAGGATGAGCAAAGCGAAGGGCAGAAGAGGCAGGAAACAGAAGCAGAGCTCTGAGCCTAATTAGACCCTTCTCAAAAATTTCTCAGGAGGCGCTTGCTGAGGCTGAGGGGGTAAATATTTTATAAGGGGAGCTCCCTTTCTCTTCACGCTTCTCCTCGTGCCCTCTACTGAACTAATTACTTGCTTTGTAGAGGGAAACACTGCTAATTTTAGCCTTCCGGGGCCCTGCATGGAAAGCAAGGGGTGTTCCCTGGCTGGCTGGGAAAAGCGGTCTGGCTCCCACCTGATGGCAGGGCTGGCTGCCGCTGGACAAGGGGTCTGCGCAACGACCTGGCAAACGTGCTGTCCCAGGTATGTGAGGTGACCCCGCATCGTGTGGCTGAGGACAGGGCTGGGGATGTGGCAGGAGCCGTCCCCAGCAGTTGGGGACAACACTGTGCCCTCCATTTCTGTCCTCCAGTTCCCACCACTCGTCCACTGGGCCACACTATCTCTCCCATGCCCATAAATCACCCCTGTGCTATCCCACCCCACGCACACAGTGCGGGGAAAAAGGGGCAGAGGAAGCAGCTACTGAGGAATTCAAATCGTTTAGTTAGCAGACAAAGAAATACAGACAAAGAATAAGAGGTAAAGAAGAGAAGGAGGAAGAAATACTCCGGCTTCACAAATTGAAGTCACTTAGAAATCCTTCTGCTCTTTTCCTAAATGAAAGATCTAAAAACCACAGCAGGCATTTGTGGCTCTAACGGCAAACACGTGCGGCCAGGGCAGTGCCCATCCATGGGAACGCGAGGTGCTGAGCAGGGCTGGGTGGGCCAGGACCCCAGGGACCTCGGGCAGCTCTTTCCCGACCTGCCCACTGCTGATGGAAGGAACAGAAGTGGCTTATAAGCACCCAGCACGACTGGCTATAAATTGGTATTCTGCCACGTTCCCCAATGCCTCAGCATTCAGCAGCAGCTTCAAGGCCAAGGCCAGGCTGGGGGAGCACGCGTGGGCTCCAGCACGTGGCTGGAAAAAGCCTCTGCTCTGTAAGTGGCTGCCAACAGGCTCCGGGGAGGGGAGCGGATCTGGGGTCCTCAACGAACCCGGCTGCATCCACACCACAAGGCTGGGGAGATGGTGCAGATCTCCATTTCCCTGCTGGAAGCCCAGACAAACTTCTCCATCTTCGCAGAAGAATGCAACAAGTTGAACCACGGGTCCCATCAAACCCTTGCCCAGCAGTGGGAGTCTGGAGAAAAGTCTAGACCTGTAGTGGTGGGTCCATGGAACATAATCCAGCGTCCCATACTGTGCACTTGGGACCTCCTATTCCCCCTCCCTGCTCTGTTGCCCACTCCTTGGAGGGCAGGGCTGGAATAAGCCCTCGGGCTGGCACAGCCCTGCTCACTCTTGTGCTCTCTCTGACAGCAGAAAGGAGAAAACCTCTGGGGGATCGGCAACCCCCTCTCTCCTGATCTGCCCGGCTTTTCCCCAGGCTTCCACCTGCAGACCAACATTGACCGTTCTGGGCACGATCCTGCCTACTTTTTGTTCTGTATCCCAAGGGAGGGAGGATGCTACACACCAAGCAACCGCCTGAAGCACCGGGGTGAGACAGGCAGTCAGCCCCACGGGGCTGGGCATCGCTTGGTAGGAAAACCTGCTTCATCCCTGCTGGCATGGCTGAGAGGGTATCTCAGTTCAGCAGACCGGGGTTCACCTTCTCATCGTCTGTGCCCTGCTTAATCCAGCCCCTTTTTTAGGCTTCTCAGATGTTTTTCCTTCATTTGTTATCTCTCCTATTTCAGCATATGAAATCCCAGCCCTGGGGATGCCACGGAGCTGGTGGCAGTCCTGGCACACCTGACTTCCGTCCCTTTGCCAGGGCAGGTGCTTCCCACCTTAGCAACATGGCACCAAGGAAACGAACAACATAAAATCAGCAATTGCAAAGAGCACACAAAGTTTTCAGTGCATTGAAAGGGATATTTTATTCCTTTTTTTCTATGAAAAGTACCAAGAAAAGAAGGAACTGGGCCAACGAACTGATCAGTGTGGGGCCCCCCTGCCTCTTCTTCAGGGATTTTTGCAGCGGTCCTGTCCTCCTGGAGCCCAGCTGATCCAAAGGACTCTGACTGAGATGTAACATTTCTCTCGACTCCGAAAATCTGCACTGATCTCTTAACAGGATTTCCCATGGGTTGGCTATAATATGGATTAAATTAAAAAAACCCACCACCCAGCTTTTCCCTTTCAGCTACGGGCACTTGCTCAGTGCAGTGGGCTTTTATGCTAGGGAGGAGATTTGGAAGCTCTGAGGTTGCAAAGCAGAGAAGTGATTTGATCTGCAAATGCACACCGAATCCCTGTAAACCCCTGTAAGTTTATGGCACAGCTTCCTGGGCGCGACCGAAGAGCTGCCCGTGGAGGAGAAGGCATTGCGCCCGGCTGCAGAACACTTCCCACTGATACACGCACGCACAGATTATGAAGAGATGGCATCTTAGCAAGCCTCATCATGCTCATAAGCATCTCAGCAAGCCTCATCACGCTCATAGCATCTCCTCTTTACTGATTATGAATGATAGCTAAGAACTAGTAGGGGATAAATTTTTCCCTCCACCCTCATCCCCACTGGGTCTCCCCGGGGTTTCCATCCCCAGCTGCTCTTCACCTTGGCCCGGACTCCTGTTTGATGCACCTCTCTTCCGCTGCTCCAGCAACACCACACTGGCAGACTTACAGCTTCAAAAGCTTTCAATGAATGTGGCCTCTTTGCTAAGCCTGGGGTCAACACGATGGGCCAGAACAGCATGGTGGGGTTGGAGTTTGGGGTGGGAGCAGGCACAATGCCCTGGATGAAGCCAGCCCTGCGGGACCCTCAGAGCCTGCACACCTGAGAAAGGCACAGACAGGCATGGAGGGACCACCCCAGAGTCCCACGCTCCCTGGGGACTCCCTGTTCCCACCCAGCCCCTGCCGTGACCAAAGGCACGGGCAGGGCAGGGAGAAGAGCAGCGTGGCCTTTTTCCCCGCTCCGAGCCCTAGCACCCCAGAGCCATGGGGCACAGCAATGTCCTGACACAGACCTGGGCCCTCCATAAAGCGTCACAGACCATATGGCCCTGGGATCAAAGTCAGCCGCATCAAGCTGGACCCCTGGAATGTTCAACATCCTCCTGCTCCTGCCCTAGAGCCCACTCCAGACACCTTTGCTTTGCTGCCTTTCCCCCAAAGCGCAGCACAACCGACTTTTGCCTTTACCCCCGGTGCATCAATCGCTAAAAACCACCCGGCAGCAACAGCCAGACAACTCCCCAGAGCACTAATCCCTGCATCACAATTACACTTCAGGCCAGATGAAAAATTCATCACTAGAGCAGCCACGCTCATTAATCCCCCCCAAAAGCTTTTCTTGTCTCTGCCCCCTCCCGCTGCATGGGTGGGTAAGAGAGACAGAAAGGAGGGTTAGGACTTCTCCAGTCGTGTTCGTTTCCTTCCTTGTTCGAGACAACTAATGAGATCTGCGTGGGCGAATGTCTCCTGCACCGTGTCAGATCTACTCTCACATGGCTCGACGCGTGTGATGGCAGCACCGTGGGGTGTGCGTGCACGCGCGTGTGCCGGGTGCACTCGCGCCGAGCCGGTGGCCGCGCACACGCAGCAGCCGATGCACGCCACGCTCTCCTCCCTCAAAGGTTAAATCAATCCATTATCCTCTTTATTAGGCTTTTGCACGCTGGAATAGCTGTGCACAAGGGGAGGGGGTTGTCTCTTCCCCTTTCTTCAGCTGTCAGAGGAATGGATAGGATTCAAGCATTCAAGCTTTAACACTCATCCCCCCCCCCTTCCCAGATCTCTACCAACATGCTGCCAGTCCTCTGTCCTCCCCCTCCACAAAAGCACTCTAAAAGGAGCAGCAGTGAAGAGCTTTTTGAACGCCTGAGCAGTGGTGATACCACGCGAACAGACTGGGAGCAAGTTACAGGCTCACCCAAATCCGCATTTGACGCTGATGTAAGCTATGTGTGTTTTCCTGCTGCTTTGCTCCCCCATAAAAGCCGCTCCTCGGTGCTAAGCTGCTCTTCGTCCCCTGGACAGGCTGGGGAGATCGGCCCCACACCATGTGAAACGAGTTGGGCAGGTCTCAGACTTTCCCAGCGCAGACATGGAGTGGGAACAAGCACCCACAAAGGGCCTCAGGGAGGAGGTGCTGGCACTCTGATAACGCCGCGTTTATCATATCAGGGACAGGAGACAGACAGCTTTAACTCACTGAAGAAATGGATACCTGGTCCCACGGACAAGAAAGCAAGGCTGAATCCCCTTGGCTGTTCATTTCTATGAATACTTAAATCAACCATGGGCCCAGATTTCTGGAGACAAGCGGATAGTTGCTTAGGGCTCACTGGTGTTTTTCTGTCAGCATGATTTTGTTTTGATTTTCGAGCTGGAAAGTCAGCCTCTGCAGAACACAAAATTTCCATAAGAATATATAGACTTTTCCATCAGTTTTTCAAGGTCCCTTTAGAAAAATCAAACGAAGACAATTTCCACAGGGCCAGGTTAAAACCGAATCAAAGCTGGTGTTTTTCTCTTTAGCCCAACACTCATTTGCTGCTTGGAAACCTCATGGACATCTTAATTTGCCAGTCTCCAGGGCTGTCAGTTCATGCATCGCTCCCAGCCTTAGGTATTTACCTGGGTGTGAACTTTACTCAATCCACTCAGTAACTATTTCCTCAGACTAGGTTCTATATTAAAAGTAAGAGCTAAAATTTTATACCAAATTGCCTAAGAAACAGGACACCCAGCAAAAATCCATTTACACAAACCTCCAGTGAATGCCTCAGCTAAAAATAAGCTCATTTCCTGCAGTTAAACCTCATACCTGCTGCCGGAAACCTGAATCATGCTGCCGGCGAGATATCAATCTCAAAATACAAACAGCACCTTTGGCTTTTGAAAACTATTTGGAGATCATTGGGTGGTTCCTAATAGATCACGTAAACTATCCTGGAAGGGCTACGAATGAAAATGGAAGTGGCAAAACCAGTGCAAATCAGAACCAGCTGGATTATCCATCTGGGGTCAATCAGCAGGAATCCAGGGACTTCCATGGAGCCCTGTTGATTTGTAGCAGCTGACCCACATTTTCCCTTCAGAAGCCTTTAATTTCAGTCAGTGTGAAAATTGCTGCAGGTTTTAACTCCAACACGTGGTGTTATGGGGTCTACCCACTGCCAAGAGCTTGGTGAAGGCGAGATACTAGGTGGTGCTTAGAGAGCAATGGATTTCTCCTACGTGGACTGTCCCTCTCCTTGTGCCTCTGGGTGGGTTTCTCACAGGAACAAAATCACTTTCTTACAAAATTAGCTGTCGCTTAGCTGGAAAGTTTGAATGTGCCATTTAGTATGAGGCACAGTACCAAGTGCCTTTAGTCAGATCCCAGCATCTACCCAAGTACAGCTGCTCTCTTCCCTTCCTTCGATTCACTCCGTAATTATATCACATAAAAGCAATCAAGTTCTCTTGGCAAGATTAATTCACTTTATCCTCCTGGGCCCTAATCTTGTAACCCTACATGAGCGTATTTAAGGCGTCACGGTTTGAGTGCTGGAGTGCCTCCTCGCCCGTCGTGCAGGGCTCTGCACAGCTTTTCGAGGGAGTCAGGCAGTGCCGCTGTCCTCAGGCAGCTGGTGTGAAGGAGACATGAAGGATGTGGTTCCAACCCCACCCACCTTTATAGATTTCCTCTACTTGGCTACAAGGTGGTTTTAGTGGCCAGGTGATTCTTCGCCTGCTTGGTGCCCTTATGCTCTCTTAGAGGTGTCAGACATCTTCAGGAGATGTGCATCCACAGTTCCTCCTGGCCTTTATCCTGCTCTGCCACAGCCACTTTCCATCTAGTTTTTATTCCATTCACTTCAAGGAGTAATCACCAAGAAGTCCTGTTGACTTTTTTAGGACATCACTTCTGCTTTTGGTTTTCTTCACTGCCCTGCCACTTCTTTCAGCTGATCACCTCTTTCTGGGCTGGTAGCATCTGCGGACGTCAGGAGGAGGTAGCCTCTCTCCCCTTTCTCCCTGGCAACATCTGGTTAGATGCAGGTTTCCTTTTCTTCTCACCACCATCATGGCTCACCCAGCCCTCACTCTGGAAATGACTAACATCCAGAGAGGATGTTGGTGGCCAAAGGTGAAAGATTTTTATTACCGAAACATAGTGAGCAAAATATTCCAACTGTTGTACATAACCACTTTGGATCACCCGTCCTGCACAAACACAGTTCACAGATCCCTGGTCACAAACCTACCAAGCTCCACTATAAACCTTGATTGACATCTTGTCATAGAATCATTGGATCACTTAGGTTGGAAAAGGCCTTTAATATCACCAAGCCCAACCATAAACTTAACACTGCCAAGTCCACCACTAAACCACATCCCTAAATGCCACACCTACATGTCTTCTGAATATGCCAGGGTATCCCTATTTCCATGTGAAGGCCATCCCAGAGTCTTGCTCTTCCCATGGTTAGAAACATTCATTTAATTTCTAGCCTAAATTACAAGACCAGCTTCTCCCACATCATTGCCCTTGACAAAGTTGCTCTCTTTTCTTGGCACTTACTCCCAGTGCCTTCTCCTACGAGCAATGGTGCCTCCCCAGAGCTCATTTTGGTAGGAAAGGACTCTCTTCGTCAGCTCCCGGCAGTCAGGCAGGTCTGGCCCCAGATCACAGAATCACAGAATCACAGAATGGTAGGGGTTTGAAGGGACCTCTGTGGGTCATCCAGTCCAACCCTCCTGCCGAAGCAGGGTCACCTACAGTAGGCTGTAAAGGA
>Ga0181612_105684_pt1 | contig 16202 bp, 6 predicted proteins | sample HoacroProtozoa21_FD_119630 | JGI IMG/M metagenome (GOLD analysis project Ga0181612, IMG submission 119630) | Hoatzin crop microbial communities from Cojedes, Venezuel. Combined Assembly of Gp0051906, Gp0051904, Gp0051908
AAGAAAAAGAAATAAAACCCCGCAAGCAAAGAGTGAACAAAAAAAAAAAAAAGGAAAGGTGTGGGAGAATTAAAGCATGAACTGCTTTGCCTTTTCTAATTAAGTCAGAAAAAATAAAAGATAGGGTACTTCTCAAACTAAAACAGAATTTAAAATGTCAGTAAAATACAATTTTCCAGTGTCCAGAATGCTCAGCCTTAAAAACATCTGTAATCTTCAATCGCTATTAATTTGCCTACAGAGATTTTACACACACATACCCCACCCACACTATGTGGGTTGGTGATCACGGTCTCACTTGTGTCTGTGTGATCTACATGCAAAGTACAGATTGTAAATACTGTATATATCACACACAAACATTATCTACAGAAATATGCACACAGCTGACATCATTACAGTCTTATCTACTCTCTTATTTGGATATAGTGGGATATCTGTGAAGTAATATAACAATATTTATGCAGATTTAGCAAGTAGAACATGCAAAAGATGCACAAGGTCCTACCCATATGTCTACATAGCCCATGAATAAGGTAAGTGGGTTAAATGAATCTTTTAGAAGAAGGGGGGGATGGGAAGACCAATTGAAAGCAATACAGAGCAAGTTTGGTTTTTGGGGGGTTTTTTGGGTGGTTTTGTTGTTTGTTTTGTTTGGTGTTTTATTTTTTTACACAAGGGAAAAGAATCAGCAACGATTTATTCTTTCTGTACTATTTTGTACAAATTCCCTCTGCTATTCACAGTTTCATTTAACATTATGCTTAAGTGGTTGATGGTTTCAGATTGTCACTATAAGCTTGAATCAAGAAACAACAAAACAGCTCTGGAAAATAATTTGTGAAAAATAATTATGAAAAAGGTTTCAATAAGATATCCTTCTTTACTTCTATTGAATCAGGTTTTTATTAAAGTCCAAATCACTTTCAAATGTAAGGTGAAAAACAATCCAGGAGAAAATGCAGTGGGCAGCATGGCCTTTGCTATATGTCAAGCACGCAGGCCAAGTAACATGTGCGTGAAGAAACATGCCTGAAAACATAAAACAAAGCACAGACTTTAGGACTGGCCAGGCAGACGTGGTAAAAGGTCTGGTTTCAGCTCTCCAGTAAGACACTTTTTAGCCTTGGGCAGATCATTTCACTGCGTGGCTTCTCATCTACGTAATATTAATAGAATTCAAGGTTTGAGTTTGTGACTATTATTGTGAGGTTGGCATTGAGATACCACAGCAAAGGGTACTGGAGACACCTCTGACGCCGGAAAAGAATATAAAATTCCAAACAGAACAATAGTCTTTGTTGTTGTTGTTACTAAATCAGGTCATTTTTGGTGTGGTATTTCTGTAACTGGACAAGATAACAAGGCCCATTTCTCAGGAAGTTCATGTAACTCGGTTCTAGGTTAACTTTAATTTTTTCACGTACTTGAACATTCACTTTTTATTTTTTGCTAATATGCGACAAAACATCGGAATATAGGATAAATGGAAGATATTACTCCATCTATATTGATGCTTTCCATTCAACATGAAGTGCTGCAATGCAAGGCCTAACTCTAAGATGCTGACTCCTGTAGAGGGCTTATTTAACAGACTGTCCCATGGTACCAATGAGACTAACTGCAGGCTAAAAGGCTGCACTGCATGACCAGAACTACCAAACCTGAGCCCTAGACATTTACTACCTCCAGTATTTGAGCACCAAGGATCTGATCTTGTAATGATGTGGAATGTATTCTTACTTGTAAAGCCTGAAGGCGATTTAGCACACCACTTCCATGCTTAAAGTTCAGCACAGATTCAAAGCATTATGCTGAAATAGGTCTTTAATTTCTACAGAAACCTCTGCCATGGGAAGTAAATGCTTTTGCTGGATTCTGCCCTCTTCACTGGCGGTCATTAAATTGTGCTCCCAGTTTCACATTTCTGTTTCTATTGACGATTCTTTGATTCCCACCACTGAACAGACCGAGCTAGAAAACCTTGGGCAGAAACTCTAAAAATCACTGCACAGGAATAGAAATCAGTAGGCCTGAAGATGACTGTGAGATTTCACAGAAGATTTTTTCAGACCGCCATTTTGTGACTAACTGAAATGACAGTGTTGGACATGAGGAACTGAAAACTTTGGTTTTCCCCCCTGAGCAAATATGAGGGATCTCTGTGTGAAAGAAAAAAAAAAAAACACCACATTTTCTGATGAATGTTTCTATTAATCAATATTCATGTACAGTATGAAAGAAATACTCAGACTTTCAGCTATCTTTTGTTGATGCTGTTCAGGAATTGTAAACATTAATTAAGAAAAAGGCAATATAACAGATCTGTTGGTAATCTCAGTGGGTTTGCGAAAGGGTTGGGGTAGTGAGAAGCGAGTGAGGGGGAAATATCCTGCGTGGAAGTAAGGCTTTATACAGTCCTCAGAACGAGGAGAGGAAGTCAGCAAAATGTGCATGGTTATTTGCAATTGATAGGCTGTATTTCACCAGCCTATTTTTACTGTCAAGGCTCCAGACTATATTAGGAGTCCATCCAGTCTCTTAAGCCATAGGATGTGGATAATGGGATCAGATAAAATGATTAAAATCAGTTTGGTGTCATGGTTTCAGCTAGTAAGCGTAATAGATCCAAAACTGAAAGACTTAATTTTATGACAAAAGTACAAATGCGTCTGTGTTTTACCTGTACATTTTTCCAGTTTAGGGGAATAACTGATGAGGTGTTGGGATTTTTGTCTGTTTGATTAAAAAGAACCCAACAATGGCAAGTAAGGTGATTACTTTCTTGCGGCATCCCAGTTAAAACTGGTTTCATCTATCCAAATAAATTAGCTCGGAAGAAGTTGTGAAAGGAAGTTCTGTACTACCATCCCATGAAATATTTTACATAAAGTCTCTGGTTAAGAAGCTTCAGAAAAAAGGGTGCATTTAAGTTATTTACAGAGTTTGATAATTGCCTTCATTTTTTAGAAATAAAAATCTGGTTATTTCCCAGAATACCTTATCCATACGAGTTTGTATGAATGCTTTCAAATACTACTTTTTGTTCATTTTAAACCACTTTTCAAAGTAAAAACTTTGCAAAAAAAAGGATTTTAAAAGATGAGATTTCTAGTGAATGAAGACAGAAGAAAAGCAGTTCCCAAGGTTGATTAAAAGACATAGGAAGGGTTAAAATTTCAGATCTTTATGTAAGAATTAAAAATGAAAGGAGAGTTAAAAAGGGGGAGAAAGGGGGGAAGACCTAAGCTGCTGGTGACTTGAGTGTATTTATGGATTACTATGTCCTGAAAAGAAGAAAACCAGAGTTGTAAGATGACCCTGCAGGGGTTGTCTGGACTTTTCACCAAGTGCAAAGTCTGTTTAGTCAGTGTCTTAATGCCTAATGCTGACCTTTGCCCTCGTCACTCCTCTCTGCTCCAGGTGCAACATTTTTGCAAGTGCTTTAACATTACTGGAAGGTTTGTCCAGGTTTCACGTGCTGCAAAGTGCAGAGAGCATTTTACACAACAACATCCATTACACACACCCAATCTCAAGGCTTAGCACACTTTATCCTAAGTACACAAAATTATCTGTTTTACACATTTTCTGTTATTCTTTATTACTGTGTTAAATTAATAAAAATAAAGGCTTCTTTGCAAGGGTATGTCATTTGCATAATTCTATACAACAAGATACAAAATTAAGTTTAAACCCATGTCACATACTCCCCAGCACTGTGAAATATAGCAGGAGTATGCAATGTATGCCAGCAATGCTATTGATCTCTTTTAAATTAATTCTCTTTGCTATGGAAATGGGAGACAAAACCAGAACCCAACGCTACAAAACAACTAAGGCACTTCGGCTGGTTTTTCCCCAGAAAAAAATTGATTTCTTGTAGTTATTAATTACATTGGGACTGATATAAATTTTAAAGAAAAACACGACAGTTTTACAGACTAAGAACTACATAAGGTCTGTATAATTTCAATTTGCTTTACAAATACAAGGAGTGTAGTAAAATGTATATTAAATATGAGATGCTATAAATTCTACAGTTGTCAGTGATGCAGATAGTATAAAAGATGGTACACATATGTAATGTTTATTTATCTATGGTTTATATTTAGTAGATGGTTGCTAAGATTTTTGAGGACTTGCAATTTGACTTCTGGGGAAAAAGTATAAGCTGGGTACCATCATGTTCAAGACCATTATAGAGTTCATGTTTCTGAAAAGCCTACCATGGGCGTTTCCTGCCACTGTGGGCAAGGAACCCATTTTCCCCATTCATATTGTGCTGCAGGACTGACTGCTGCTTCAGGTGTGCACCTGGCATTTAAGATCTGTAAGTTTTCTACCTTATCATACCAGCTACTAAAATGCACTCTGTACAACTGCAGTGTAAAGCTTACTGGAAATACAAGACTGTCCCAGTACAGATTTCCTGCACTTTGTGATCTATACCAGCTAACTATGTCTAAAAAAAATTTTAGACATTATGTTTTAGACATTTAAATGGTTTAAGTAATTGACTTCCCTCACACTCCTTTCTCTCTGAGCTATGCTGCAAAATGTTCATTAAGCTGAAGAAAAAGTATTGGTTTAAAAGAAGTGATTAGCAACAGGTAGTCTTTATGGAGAACCTTTCTAGTCAGAAATATCTAGCCAAAATAACCCAGGATAACTACTCCTCTAGGTATTACATTACTTCAAGGCAAGACTTGCATAAAAAGAGGTCTGAGGAAGGTTTACGTTTAGGGAACTTCCATAACAGAGATGTGTTTGGATCCCGACTAAAGCATTCATTTTACTAGATTGTCTTTCAGATATGACAAGCATCCTGCAGTATAATGTCTTTCAAAAATAACATTTTGTGGTTTCCCTATGACATCCATATACAAATTAATTTAGGCCATCTTCATTATGTAGTTAGTTTTAAGGAGTATGGTTTCCGAGGTTTTTTCTCTAAAAATATCTTTTACTTCATGGATCTTACTATACTAGTTTATTCTAGGAGTAGGTGCAGGTCAAGGGATCAAAGTATTCTGCAAAGTGACATGAAATAATTTTCTTCTTTAATTTAATTTGTAATATTTGGGCTACAAGAGAATCAAGAAAAGAAAAGTTGTTTATTGCATGACAGACTATTTCTAGAGCTGGGCAGCTTTATCTCAGCACAGAGTGTTCCTGTTCAAGGTGCAGCTGCTAAGAACTCATCACCACTCTTGTTTAAGAGTAGGGTACAATTAGAAGTCAAAACTTTACAGCAACCTGAAATGTTATTATTGTAGTAAGCTATGTAACAGGATTTGATTTCCAGCCAAATTGTATCCCTTTGCTCCTGACTCTGTTTACAAGACATATTTAGTGCAGGTGGTACTCTCCTTAATTTCACTGAAGGTCAAGTGTACTTGTCATAATTGTACTTTTTGCACAGCTGAGAATTCAGCTACTTCTGTAGACTGAAAACAGACATTGTTTCTGTGAAGTAAATACATAGCATTGAAGAGTTGGGCTTGAAATAAACAGAATGGAGTAATTTTTCACACAGTTTTCTCCCACTGTCTCATCAAGAACCTCACTTTTGAGGTTTCTGTGAATCAGTGGAAGCAGCCATTTGGGTACTTACAGAACTTCAGAATCCTTTGTCTGGAAAAAAGCGGTTTCATTTCTCTTGCTTTAGATGGTTATTGAATATTTTTCGGGACTGCAACCTGAGATGAAGTTCTTGTAATGTTTGTAAATGTCTGATTTCACAATGATTTTCAAGTATAAAATTGAATAAAACTTTAATTAGTCAAAGTAGAAAAATAATAGCCAAAAATACAATTCATTTAGTCTTCTGCTGTTTTGGAACATCAAAATCCTGTCTTTCAGAGAAGACTCATATAAAACTTATTCTCTGTAAATTCTAAACTGATTTGTTACAATTGTTACACACCATACCAAATCTGCAGAAGAAATAGCATGGTAGTAATAGGACACAATTCTTGTGTCTTGCTTCATTTACCCCTATGAATTATCAGTCCCTTCTACACACAATAAGTGCACCTAAAATACAGGAAATTGTCCATTGAACTTGCTTTTTCTGTGAGTATGTATTTCCGTCATCCTCTAACTTACAGTCATTCCTAATGACTTCACTACACATTTTACCTGAAGAAAGAAAATTGTCTTTGAGTTGTGCTTGATTTTAAAGTTCTTTTCCACATCAGCTGAAACAAGTCATAACAAAAACCAAAACAACCCAGGTGTCTCCTTCTGTAATTAATATATAATACTTTGGTCTTGCATAAAACTTAAAATACAGTTTTCTTCCAGTAAATGACTTCCTAATATATCATATACATAGAAGAGTAGAAATCTTCCTTTCCAGATCCTATGCACTGTCAGGATCAGAGCTCAGGTGTGCTCCAGAGCATCAGCTCACGAGATTCTAGAACTAGAGACAGATTCCTCTTGTGAAATCCATTTGCTGGTGATCTGGCTCCTTATCCATCTTTTCTACCCTCATCCAACCTGCTTCTTCAAACCACTCTGACCTGAATTTCTGTATTCCTCTGCAAAGAGGGTGTAAGATGTAAAGGTGTAAAAATTGGAACTGATTACCATAAATACGAGAAGTTACTCTAGATAGGATGAGATTTTTAAAATTTTACTGAAGCATAAATGCAAGTAAAGTAGTGCCTTTTTGTAGGGCAGTTAATTTTCAGAGATACAGAAGTATTTTTATTAAATTGACACAAAAAATATTAAGACCTCAAATCTACATTTTCATTAGGAGTGGAAACCTCCAATAAATAACCAGATTGCAATCTGATTAGTATCTTAAATAATTTTCCTGCTTGCAAAATTAGACAAGTTTCCTCAAAATGCAAAATAGCACAATAAAGCAAACTTGTCTCATGAAATTTCAGTAAGTTAAAATAAGGGGCATCGTTACTTCAATTTGTGGGCTTCATCTGACATTGTTTCTAAAATTTTGTTGTTTTATATTTTTGTTAAATCCATATTTTAATTCCACAAAGCACATCGTTAAAAAAACACAGAGGAAAAAAGATTCCTCTAACCAATATCCTCTGCCATTTTTACACCTATATTAAGGGAATGTAGTTTACATAACTTCATTTAAAGAGTCATTCATCATGACTACTCTATCAGTATCAGTGTTCTAGCTGAATTTTTCAGGCTCAACGGTAAAATTTGTGTAATTAAGTTCTTTTCCATGGAAAAAAAATAAAATCTATTTGTCATTTTAATGAAGGAAGTGAAACCTGATTTACTTAAAAAGCTGATAAAGTTCATGTCCTTTTCAAAGAGGAATTAAGAAGTTTTCTGCTGAAAGACTGGTTTAAATTTGTACAATACAAAAATTCCTGAACTGTAAGAAAGAAACGGTCAAAGGAAACAAAGGGACTAACATTGAATGTGCACCAGGCTCATGAATATATTTTTGGGTTGCATAACTGTTTGACTTCCATCCCCAAGTGAGATGGCAACACACCTGTACCTACACAGGTTGTTTTGTAGCAACTAGCACAGGGGATCACACTTAGCATCATCCCATCAGGCTTCAGGGGGCTAGGGTTCCAGTGTGTTTCCAACACACCCCTGGTGGAAGAAGGCTGATGCCTTGCATACACAGATTATGAGAACATCAAGGCCATTGAAATCATGAGAGGAACCTGGCTGAATTCACAACATTTTTACTGTATTAAGACCTAGCTGTCTACTCTGTTCTCCTCCAGTTCCTCTCTGCTGGGTCATGCGCTATGTCCTGTCCTTTTCTTCCCTTCTTTGGGATTTACACAGAACAGACAGCAATGATTTCCTGCTGGATGCCCTCAGGATTCACTGCGTGGTTTGGACTTTGCAAAGGGAGAGCAGACAATCAAGAAAATTTGAGACTTTTATGGGAGAGGGGGTTGTGGCCTTTGGCTACAAGATCTTAATGAGCTTCCTGCTCCTTTTTTCCTGAGCTCTCTACAACAAGAGGTGGCAAGCATAATGAAGAATAGATTTGTGCATCCCTCCTTGCCAAAGATTTGTCATCCAGGTTTTTTAAATTTAGAAACTTAACTTGGCTGCCCATTGCTTCTACTGCACAAATGTAAAGTAAGTCAGGTTAACATAGCATGAGAAGAAATGTGGGGGAGACCTACTCCTCAATTATTCTGTTTGAAAACTCACACTTTGTTTCGTGACAAGAAATAAGCATTGACTGAAAAAGACATTCTGCATTGAAGGATATTGGGCACCCTTCATTATAGGAGAATATTTCTGAATGAAGACCTTCTGTGTTGTTTTCCATTTTCTTAAGAAGGCCTCAGACTGTACCAGTTGTCTAAACATATTTACAGTCTCTCCACACTGCTGCAAGCCCACTGTAGTGGAATTTGTGTAAGGGTCAAAGGTAGCATAACTGAAGAGTTTTTGTTTCAGTTTGGTTTTTAAGACAGAAGAAGATAGCCATACATTTTCTGCAAACATAGCTATGCATATAGCTAGCTTATTATAGAAATATTTGTTAATCTAATTTAGAGATACAACTTTTCTGAGTGACTGCTATCCATTTGGTAAACTTTTTTGTTTTAATTTAGTGCTACATTCTGCAGTTTGCATTTGACTTACCTACTTTGTTCTCTACTGCCCTCTTTCTCCATCTCTTTTTTCTTTGTAAGATACTAGTTGAGCCACAAAGGCAAAACCTGTATCTCCCAGTGTACTTGCCAAGTTAATTTTACTTTTACTTACTCATTTAAGTTGGGGGAGGGGTGGAGGAATTAAACATTTTGAATCAGATGATACATCCACATCTGAAGTCAGAAGTTAAGATAAGATCAGATCAAGCTTACCTAAAAGCAGATAAGCAATTATTGAACAACCAATAGAACATATTTATCACTTGAATCTATTGCCCAAAATTTGACAGTTAATATCTCTTTTTAAATTGTTATTTGGAGGATCCCTCCCCCATCCTCTGGGAAAGACATCTGGCTAGCACTGAATAGAGTTTAGTGTTTGAACATCCCATCTGGTTTCATCATGTTAACACATGACTTCAAGTCATTCAAGAAGCATGAACAATGGATATTGTATTCCGTATAGTGCCATGTGGATTCAATCTCTAAAAGATGGTGGCACTGTAGAACTCAACCTTTTAGTTAAAAGTCAAAATATTTAATGTACTGAAAACTTAAGAGTCTTACATTTTATCCTACTCTAAGAATGACAAGCAGACAATGCCTTCCTCATAGTGCCATTCCCATTCTTACCTTTCATAATGCCTATCCTGATAGATCAAGAATATATTTCCTAAACATAACAGTGAAAAACAACATTAAGACAGACTTTTTCAGGAGAATACTCATTATTATCATCCTCAAATTACTTCCAGATTGCTTAAAAATAAACGCAGAGCTTTGCTGTAAGGCAAATGGAAGCTGAGCACCTTTGCCTTCCAGAGCTGGTAACTCTACATTTCACTGAGATTAACAGAATCTACAAACTCTCTCTTCAAAACAAAGGTGAGTAAGCATTTTTTTTCAACAGACCAGTACTAATCGGTCTCAGTGATGCTGAAAGAACATCTCATTTCTCTCTCTCCTCTTAAATAAAGATTCAAATTTCAGTTAAAATTTCTTATTCAAAAAATTCTTTTACATTTATTTCTTCATAAGGATGATTGACCCATTGTCCTGTAACACTGATCTTAACAGATATTTTCTCTATTTATTAAAGGATCCCTAGTAGGAGCAAATATTCAATAAGTGGCTTGTTATGAAAAGTTAATAGAACTGATGTCAGACTAAAAGAGAATCATAAAAACTTCAAACATAAGTAGGTATTAAGTATTTGTTAGCTGTCCTTTAAGCCACCTAATAAAGTTAGATTGCTTTATTTGAGCACTTGGGAAAGTGAATGGGTTTTACATGCTAGGGCAACAAGATGCAGAAGGAAATACAGAGATTTGGGAGAGAAACAGCTTTTTAGTGGAGTGAAGCAGGGCAAACATGCTCTAAAATTCTACACAACATGTGATCATGTAATTTTAAAATCAGACTGCTGAATCTTACCTGGAGTTAAGATTCTAAAGTATTTGAGTTCTCATCAGAAATCCCTGGAAATACACCAGGAAAAGGGACTAGTTTATCCTCAAAACTGTGAAGCCAGAATAAGAGCTGTGTAACAATACGTTATAGATTTGGCTGATGAGAAAAGACAAAGAACTCCATGGAGGCTGATAAAGGAGATTAAAATTACATCATCCGACTTTTTCTGAATTCTTGAAATGCATGCTTTCTTTAGAGTCATCATAATTACCAGCCAGCTCACAGGGTGAAGGAAATTAGACAAACATGGGCAAGAAAAGCAAAGTGAAATGCACGACATTTGTTTACCTACTGTGTTGTTTCAGTTGACAAAAGCTATCTAGAGGATCAGGACTACAGTATTTGGAAACAGAAGTGGCAAAGGAGGAAGAAATGTGCTCCAGTTTACTTTATGGAAGCGAATGAGTTCCTTGTGGTAGGAACTGGAAAAGTTCACAGCAAAGCTGGGTTGGAGGTTAGCTATATCAGTCAGAGATTTTATTTAAACCTATGGAGATCATATAGACTGTTAAACCAGTGGATTACAAGGATTCAACAGTGTCACCTCTAGCTGATGATAGCACGGAAGATACAGAACTCCATAAATTAATGATAAGAACTATAAAATGCAAGATTGGAATAGAGATGATCACACTTTGCTGTTTTTAATATAATGTGCAACTGTTTCTATCATCTCTAATGATTAAATCATTAACATATTAATGACTATGTTCATTGATGGCCTTCCTGGTCTTACAGAACTAAGAGAGGATTGTTGGATTCATTTGGCAATACTTCTTATCAATTCTGGTTGAGTACTCATTCAGCACAGATTTATGCAAGCTATAGCAGGCAGCCTGTACCAGAAACTCTTCAGAGTGTTTGTCTAATTCAAGTACTTTGTCTAGAAAGGCATTGCTTTCAAGTACTCAAAACCTATTCATTCAGTTCCTTATGATGGCAGGCACAGAGTCTCCAAAATACACAAAACTTTTCTGTCTGTAATTATTAACACAGAAAATGTTAGGTGTCTCCTTCCATCATCTGTAGCACCTGAATTACTACAAGCACTCGTCATGCCCTAAACAGAGGCTGCGAAAAATGGACTTCAGGAAACTGAAGTCCTAAACTGAGTCTGCCCAAAAGCACTTTTGAAATATTTTAGATTTCTGTGGCCTAAAGACATGAAAAGCATGCAAGATCCTTGCTTAAGAAGAAAAACTAAAAAAAATCATGTCTTCTATAATTTAGGCAGTTGGTTAAACCTTGCTTGTTCCATATAAGCATTTTGGACAACTTGACTTTTTATAGTGGGATTTTTTGACTTCTCAGACAAGATCTAGAGTTAAGGCTGTTTCTACTTATGATCCGTTTCACTTAAGAAGAAAGAGAAATTGAAATTTGAAGACATAGCAAGAGTTTTCAAAGGAGACAGAATTCATTCAAATGCTTTACTGCAGGTTAGAACGTGCTGGCCTAGCGAGACAACACAAACTTGGTGCCAAAAGATCCTCAAGATTAGCAATACATCCATTTAAGAAGGCAGTAATACAGTGCCTGATAAAAGTTTTTCTACGCCAGTTGTTCTCTGATTTGTGAGAAAGTGTAGGATATTGAAGGTAATTTTTTAGTTTTTAAATGGAGTAAGGAGTATTTACGTTCTAGAACATTGTCTTCAACCATCTTGCTCCTACCTACGATGTTTAACTTAAAAAAAAATCGAATGCCTTCTCTATTCTATTCTGTATTAGCGGGGAGGAGTATCTTAGCAGTTTAAGTTTTAGCATTTAGAGAAAAATAAGTGGCTTTAGTGAATGTATCTGCGCTTCCTGGATATCTACAGAGCTACCAGTATTATCTGAAACTAACAGGTGGTCCTAATATGAAGCCTGGCAAGGGCAGTCTGAATTCTAACTTGGACTTTGATTATTTGTAACTCGTGGCTAGCCTTATGGAGGCTCTGAGTGGATTATGATCCAAATAACTAAATTCAAGATTAAATTTCTTCTCCTTTATTTAATCTAAGTAAGATATTTGTGCACTGCAGATATTTGAAATCTCAGTCTCTCCCTTTTGCTAATACAATGTTGTTTTCCACATACAAATGGCAAGCTGACAATTAAGGAAGAACACGTGCTACTATGTAAAGGAAAATAAGTAGATAGGTCTGTACGTATTAACTACAAGTCAGAGTATTGTCTAGTGTATCTGGAGTGAAAAACACTCCAAAAAAACTAATTACTACTTCAGTCTTTATTATAAGTGAAAGCTTTGGTGAACTAGAGTTACATTCCTCACTACATCTTATTTCTTGGTTTTAAGTCTTGCTTTGTTTTTCTTCTTCCACTGATTCAAACTCTTGAAAATAGAATTGTGTCAAAACTATTTAAACAGCAACAACAAAATGTTATAAAAGGGCAATTTATCAAACTACAGAACAAAGAACAAAATTCTCCTCATTCATTCTGCTACCTATATGGGTGAGCCTTTTAGTTGTTCTTAGCCATATGTAGAACAATTCCAACGTAGACACTAGAATTTTATTAAAATATCTAATAAACAAGACCTATTAGTATTGATTGAAACATTTTTGTAAAGCTTCCTTTTCCCTTCTTGGGAAAGGAAATATTAAATTACTGCTGAAGCCAGCAGGAGACTCCGGTTCATCTGAGCTCCTGTTCCAGGTTCCAAATAAGAAACTCCACTTATTCCCTGTCAGACTGTGGGAAGACATATTAAGATTCACACATTATTTATTCATTCTACTATAAAACAAAGCAATTTGAGACTATTTTGGACACTGCTACACCGTGACAAAGAAATCTAGGAAATTGTGTATGGTATATCATATACAGATTTGTGTATCACCATGTAAATCTGGGAGTAGTAATCTAGATCAGGATACTGATGAAAACATATGAAGTTAACAAAAATAAAAAAACTCCATGTATTCTCTCTCTATCTGTATTTTCTGTCCAGGTGCTGCAAGTATCTTCACCATCTACAAGGTCACCATATTTGTTGTACCTGCTAAAATAAAAATATAACTATATTGTATTTATCCTCCTCTCTAGTTAAGAATGAGAGACTTAGCTTAACTATATTTTGTGGGCTCTGTAATCTCTGCATGACTGTCCTGCATTCTCTCCTCAAGAAATTCTTGACATCTTCTTGTGACACACTACTCCACATAAGCTGCTTTTCTGTAATTCGTAGAGCACTTCTGTACAGGACAGTTACCATTACAAAAGCAACTATATGAAGTGATAGAACTTTCAGAAATGGAAAAAATGTGTCCTACTTTTAACTCAACAGAAAGTGGCATTTCATCTTATAGCCTTGCCAGTGCACTTGTTAGCAATGTGATGTGATATGTAGGCTGAAGTGAATTTGCTTGCCTCAAGGATCAAGTGCCACTTCTCACTAAAAACATAAGAAGATTTCACTTCATGTTTGATTCCTAATTCACAAGCAGTGCAGACTTTGAATAGCAGCTTTTTTGTCAAGCTGGAAGGTGGTGATTCATGAAGTTAAACTTCTTGTAGGGTTGTACCATTTTTAAAGACAATTCCTTTGGAAAACATTTCTAAGGTGTAAAAGGGAATTTATAGTCAAAAACAGACACACTGATTCCAAAATAGCTGCTTCACATTCAGCAGCAAATTGACTATTTTAGACAGATCTCTTCATTCTTCCTAAATTTCACTGAAATTTAGTGTAGAACAGAACTAGTTTTGAACTAGAAGTTTTGTGGGCTGGAAAAAGTGAGTTCTCTGCTTACATGTGGTCATGAAATATTTATCAGTTTGCCAATTAAATAAATAGCAATAAATGGTATACAGTGATTCATTTCTATATGTGAAGGACTTCACACAAACTAGAAATCTAGCATTCAGCAGACATGTATCAACATATTGAGTCATGTTACTTTATCTCACCCTCACATAAGCAGAACAAGAACGTGGCCGCCCACTAAGTTATTTAGTACTTAATGTAACAGGCCAGAAGTACCTCAAAGTTGCTTGGCATAATTAACAAACCAAGATAGAACTAAATGCACAATTCTTGAGGAATTATTGCAAAGGCTCCCATATACAGCACTACCTACTATATAATTTCTAATAGGTTTTTAGTCCATTTTGGACAAGTGCAACTACTTATGAGAAATTTTCAAATTAAATATCCAGTAAAACCATTTAATAAAACAAAAATGCCCTAATGAATCCTTCAGATAAAGTAGTTAGTTTTATTAGTAGAACTATCACATCTCAGATCCAAACCCATTTTTTAGATATTTTAAAAGAGAATTGGAATTTTTAAGAGGTATGTAAATTTCTTCAGGGGAGGGAAAGGATGACTTTTGGGCTTTGCTTAGTGTAATTTTTGGGGGAAAATGAATGAGGGTCAGTTCTGTATTTAAAATAATTTGTTTTCTGCCAGAAGATTCTGCTGTCACAAAATAAGTGATACCTGGAACAAGTCAGACAAGATGCTGGTCTTCTCAGCCTTTGCTTATTTATGACCAGAGCTAAGCAAATGTGTCGTTGACAGAGGGCACTCCGTAACCTTTTCCCAGGTTGAAATCTTTATCATAGTATTATAGCTAACAAGGCTTAAGAGGTGTTACTCTTGTTGAAAAGCATCTTTAATAATTATCAACATTATGGCAGGCTGCCATTTTCCCAGTTGTGGAACTGTGCTGTTTGGATGTCAGGCATTGCAGGGGACTTCTTACAGAGAAAACCCCATTTTCACAGGAATTCAACAGAATAGCCTAACTGTTACCATAGCCTTCACCCTCCATTTTAAGTCTTTGTAAGAGGGCTAGGTACACACCTGGGAAAAAAACAAATTAAATGGGGAACACTTAAGAGGATGTGTAAAGATTGATCTGTCTGAGGTGTGGAATGAACAAAAAAAATTCTAGTAAGTACCAAACCTGTATGTATTTTGAGCTTCCTTAATATTTAAGGCAAATCCCATAAAAGAAATTTCCCACTGCGAATCATGTACTGGATTCGCTTTCATTGGTTTTTAACACTAAAAGGCTGCCTCAGAAGGTAAAAAATGCTGGCTATTTATTAGTGTCATAAAAAAGAATATTGTTCAGCAAAAGACACAGTTATTTCTTTACAAAGACAAACCCCCATAAAATTAGAAAGGTTTCTATAAGAGAGCTATGCAAATATTTAACAAATATGTACGTTCCTCTATCAAGTGCAAACCAAGCATATGTTATTGTGCTTAGAAATAAAAGGTGCAGATTGACTAAAATTTCTCCTGGGCTCAAATTTGATTTGATGGGAGTCTCATCAAGGGTAGACATCTCCAGATTTTAAAAAAATATCATCAATAAGACTTGAACAGGCTCTACTTTTTATATACTTCGAATACTTCTGATAATTTAGGTAGTTGATTTTTTTTTAATGACATGGATTTTTATAGATGGTTCTCTATGCATTTTAAGGCAGAAAGATCAGTATAACAATTTTGAAGAGATAATTACTAAAAAGATAGAATTATATGTTTAAGAGCAAAAATGTTATTAACAGTCAATCAAATGAAGTAACAAAAGGAACACAGAGCAGGTATCAGTTCACTAAGAGCTACCTGTGTTTGCAGAGAGAAATTTTGTCTAGAAGCATGCAAAATGTAGAGTCATAACACTCTTCTGCCAAGTCAGAACTCAGTGTCATGAGGTACAATATTTTTGCTGGACATAGAATTATTTAAAAATTTTACTACTTAAAAGAAATTAAATGAACTGTTAAAACCTCTTCGGTGAGCCAACATTGCTACAGCAGGCTATAGTATCTGCAGTGACAGTAACATTTGACAGGGCATGCACTGCTCTGCCACCATCATCACAGCAACGTGTTATGGAGGAACAGAATCAAAGACCAAATTCTTTCAAGAAACCAAGACCCAGTGTACAATAGTATATGGTCTCACAGGTTTTTGTTCCCCTCCCAGCTATGGCCTATTGCAGGTGAAGAGCAGATTTAAATTCTGAAGTGAAAAAAGATGGAGAAGAAAAACTAAAAAATATTTCATATCTCAGCTTGAAGGCATGGAGCACTTATATGGTAATATCTATATATGCTAATTTAATTTGTAAAATTA
>Ga0181612_103613_pt1 | contig 16201 bp, 8 predicted proteins | sample HoacroProtozoa21_FD_119630 | JGI IMG/M metagenome (GOLD analysis project Ga0181612, IMG submission 119630) | Hoatzin crop microbial communities from Cojedes, Venezuel. Combined Assembly of Gp0051906, Gp0051904, Gp0051908
TAGTCCATCTGAGTTTTTAAAACGTCTTAGGGTGGCACTTTCCTGTGCTTTTCCGCTCTTGCAAGTAGGTTGAGTTCTTTCCATGGTCATCAGCAGTTTTGCCACGGTTCTCCACTAACAGTGAAAAAGAAAGTTGCATTTGTTTTTCTTTGCAAGCAGTTCTCTGTTTTGGGTTTTACTCATCCTCAGTTCAGAACAACAACAACAAATTGTTTCAAATGACTGCTTATCGCGTGGACTTCCCCTGCCTTCTGTTTGAACATGTAGATTCTAGCTTTGGGGAAGAGGGAAGGGAACTTTTGTTTGCCTTCAGGAATCTGAGCTCTGATTAGGACTTACAGGATTCTTCTAGGAAAATACTTAATTTCTCATGTCAGTAACTGAGGGTAACACATGGTGCTTCTGTATTGGTTAAACTTGCAGTCTACTTGAAGCGTTGGTTCCCTAGAATCTTTTTTACTAAGCTTTAAGTCTTAGAACTTATTAGAATACTTTCAAGAAAATAACATTTGAGAAGTATTTATGGAAAAAGGAGTGTGGCTTTGTGTTGTAACAGCTGCTTGAAGAAAGTTGCTTCTCCCCATATGTTGGCTGTAGGATGGTTCATGCTAAGGGAAGTTTGAATGCTTTTTAAGTAGTTTTAAGAGCGTTTTTTGTAGGTTGAATGTGATGTTTCCCAGAAATATGTACCACAGACTCTTAATAGATTTTGCCATTGGGCTTGACATCGAAGTGCTTATTAAATGAAACTGTGTAGCATTAGAAGGTTATACTGCTTTCCTCAATGCTGCTGCTTTTAAAACGGCCATTGAAAACAAAAACTTATATAGCTGTGTAAAGGTTGAAAATGTTGTGAGTATCTTGGTCAAGATATATCATTAGAAGTCTTAAAAGAATTTTGGAAACAAAAAGCCACTTTTCTAACCCAAATGTTATTTTGCTTGGCTTATTGACTCCAGTACAATTAAAACTTGGGAGTTAAGTATGCCATGCTTTAAAGGAATTTACTGTGTAGCTGCTAAGTGAAGGTGGGTATCTTAACATTTATTTTAATGTCAGTTTAGCAGTAAAACTTTGGAAGGCCTCCTTGCAACTGAAGATGAAACAGGACTGTGCAGAAAACCCTGAGCTGAGAAGATGGAATAGATGACTACTGCTGGTTGTCTGACCATTTCCAGGAGAACTTTCAGACTAATATTTTTAATGCCATAAAAAAATTTTAAAAGTCCCCATTTTAAATCCTAGAAGTTTGTAAAATTATAGAGGTCATTGTAATGCTCATTACAGAGAAAAGCTGCCATTATGTTTTCCTGATTCCTTTATGGTATTTCATCAGTGGGGGCTGCAGCTCGACAGATCAACATCTGTTCCCTGGGAGGGTTTAGTTGCTCGATTTCTAGCAGTAGCTAGCACTTTGTATTGGAGTACAGTACTGCTTTCTTTTCTTGCTTCTCCTCTAAGCATAATTAGAACTGTTGCTGTATAGAAGTCCAGTATGGTGTCTCATGTCTGTTAAGCCTTTCTTGTCATCTCCTTTGCATAATGTGTCCTTTCAGTGCGAAGCTTTGTATAATGTGCGAGGCAGTGTTTAACTGTGGGGAAGCATTAGCATCCACCAGCAGCCTTTTGACCTGGTGGCTGGCTGTGGGCTGCCCGGCAGGATTCCACCTTCTCTCCAGTTTGTGCCAAACATACCATGGGCTTGACTAACCAGAAGGTCAGGTTAGACAAGCGGCTGCGTCAGCTCTGATGCCTCTAAAGCCTAAAGTACTGACAGTTTTCTTGTGCGGGAAGACGCTTTATGCAGGCAGTCACGATACAAGGCCATGTGTGCCAGCTTGGTCCACACAGTTCTGCACGGATTGAGCCAATAGTAAGAGCACTATGCTTATGGGTAACATTTGCTGCTCTGCCCTGAGAATGAAAAACTTGCAGTTCTTCAACATCTGCTGTCTGGAAGTGTTGTGTAAGCAAATTGGCTAGCCAGAGATTAGTCTTTAAATGCATTCAGAAGATGCAGTAATCCACATGGAAAGTATTTCAAAGCTTTAAAAAGCAACTCTTAAAACTAACTTGTGTGTTAACATTTAAAATCTTTATTCAAGGGGCATAGGAAAGAAACCAAGAAAGCAATCAGCCAGCTTCAGCTGCATACTGTGAAACGTGGAGAAAAGGTAATTGAGTGTCTCTGGTTATTGCTGTATGGTTTAGAAACTGTTGTTACATCCGTATAGAATTTAAACTAAAATTCTCACTGTGTAATTGTAGTATGACTCTTCAAATTTTAGGCTCATTTTAGCACCTTTGCTTAGAAGGCCGAGCTTAAAATTGAAGAGTTAAATTTGAACCACTTATGAAATGTGAGACTTTTGTTGCAAGTAATATCTGGTTATACAGAAAGTTACAGGAGACTACAGGGCTGATACTGTAAAGATGAGTAAACACTAATATCAGCACTTGAAAAAATCAACAAGTGGATTGCAAAATACTTCCTAGGACCTATTGATTGCACAATTCTTATAGCTGATGTAATGTTTTCTTTTCTTAAAAGAATGTCCATCTTTTTATTGATCAGAAGGCCTTAGAAATCTAAAAAGCTTTGAAAAATGAAACACTTGTTTCATCTTCTGACATACAATACATTCAGGAGCTGTATAGACTTACTTGAAGCATAAATTTTTTAGAAGTACATTTCTATGTATTAAAGCTATTCTAAAAATTAAAACAGCTTTTAAAAAGTTAGCTTTGACAGCATAATACAGCCATAGCTGTATTAGAATAGCTGAAGTAAAAAAAGCCAAGGTTTTCAAGGAAAATTTTATTTTAGTTGGAGTTTTGGGCAGCTCTGATCCCAGATGCTCAATGAGTTTGACTAGACTTCTACATAGGTATTCCCCCCCCCTCCCCCCGCCTTATTTATCTGTCTTTATTAGTTTTTACTTAAGGACTGATTTGATCAGAGATGAAAAAGAAGTATTAAGTGTTTCAATCCATGAAGAAAGGATATTTGTGTGTAAGAACTTTAAAAGCAGTGGTTCAACAGAAGCTGTTGAGCTCAGGTCACATGCTACAGAGAATGTCCTTCATTTAGTAAATCAGTTTTGAAATGAAAAAAGCCCAGCTGACTTTGAACTTGCCTCTTTTCCTCTTATGCATTCAGCATCTTTAAGTAGCATTTTACGAGTATTTGTTACTTCTAATTATATTCTAAATTCCATCAAAAAGTAATCTATTTCAAGCTGTGAACAGAGGGATGTTCATGCTTCTGTTCATACAAGGGTGAGATCAGAGATCAAGAAAGATGGAATTAAACCAAAACTTGTGTAAAGCCGTATCAAAGCATAGTATCAGCATAGGAAGAAATGGATGTTATAGGGTCATGGTGGAACCTATGGTGAGAACCGCAAGGAAGCTGTTAACCGCTTTTAAGTTGATGTTCAGTAAACCTCTAGAAAGGATTTGTATGATGAGATTTTTGTAGCGTAGCAGGTAGTTCCTTCCTGTCAATATATCCTTGACTAAAATAAATAAAATGGGGGAATTTAAATTGTGTAGTATGTTGGCTGTAACTACGAATGACATGTTAGTTAAGCGAAGGAGAATGAGATGAGATCAAATCTCTTTTTTAAAATAGAGGTTTTCTGCTTGGTGAATCATGTCTTCTGATTTGACTTGAATCGGCCTGCTATCACATTTTATATAACTTGATGCAGAGGTACTTTCATGAACTAATGCAAATTTATCTGGAAATAGTTCTGTCTACTCTGTAAATGTGCATTTTTTTCTTTATTACTTTTCAGCTGTTAAGATTGAAGGAGTATATTTCTCTTGTAGCACAGTACAGTCTTTCATTGTCACTTCACTTGGGGTTGAGGTATTTAACTAAAAATAGGTCAATATTTTAAAAGTGCATTTGCTGTCATGTAGATCTTTCCTGAGAAGCTTATGGGATTATTGTAAAATGGACACTCATTTGGGTATGTGCTACATATGGTATGCTTGGACTTTGCCTCTTGTACAGAATAAAAAATATTTGTTATAGAATAAATACTTGTCTTAACTTTGCTTATGTAAAAAAACAGTCTTAATTTGGTTTACTTGAGAAGTTAAGGTATGATGTAAATTGGTAGCATGCAAAGGACAGAAAAACTTGCCTTGAACTTGAAAGTTTGCTTGCAGAGCTAATCCATTTGAGTGTTTGTGGTAATGAAATTGAACTGCTTCAGTAAGCAGTAAACACAAAATATTTATTTTGTGGGGGGTGAAAGGGAAGAAGTTGGCCGACTGTCTGTTCTTCTAATACTTAACGTTTTATACAACCCAGTTAACATTGAATTATTTCCCTTCTATCTGGAGATATCCATGACATTTGCACTGTGACTATAAGCATGGCTTCAAAAAGGCAGTAAGACTCGTTAGGAAAGATACTTAACCCTTAGAAAGAAACAAATGGAGGTAGGGAAATACTGCATGTTGACTTTATCTCTGATGTGAGCTTGGAGAGAAGTCTTAAAAACGATCCCAAGTTGCTTACTTCAGTTCTCTTCTAGCTACCAACGGATATCTGCTAGGATGTGGTATTAAAAAAAAAAAGTGGAGAAGGGTTTTGAAGGATTCAGCCCCAAGAATCCTGTCGTACTTAAGCACTTGCAAGTCTTTGGGACCATCCGTTAAGAATTAGATTGTGTGCTTTCACCTAAGCTGATCTTTTTTAAAATGTCTTTGTGTTATAGTTACTTGAAACTGAAATTTTACTGTGCTTCCATGAGCAAAGCCCGTGTTTCAAGCTTAAATTACTTAAGGTACTGTGTATAGCTATTTAAATTAGAAAATCTGAGTTTGACTGCTTTTAATATTTGGTATCACTTGATCAAATCAACTCTTGATGTAATCTTGAATTAAATGAGGGAGATGCTTTTATTTGCTGAACCAGTTAATGCATTTTACATTCTGTAAAGCTAGCTATTATACAAAGCTCATTCTGTAATGAAATATGGATGTAATGCATTTAAATGTGTTGTCATCTTTAGGGTTTAGATGTTGATGTGGAAAACTGTGCTGTGTGCATTGAGAACTATAAACTGAAAGACACTGTCCGAATTCTGCCATGCAAGTAAGTAGCTATAATTATTCTTTCCTCTTTAGCATGTTTTCCCTAATAAATACATCATGAGCTTTCTAGAAATTTCTGAAACTCTGGTGGCAGATCTGGGGCTGTGCTATTTGTATAGCCTGTTACATGTTGAAGGGCACTGGGAGACCATGCAGCGCTTCATATCTGTGCACGAAAAAGGAGCAACTGGGAGAAGTGTAGGAGTGAGGTAGAGCTTTCTTAATGTTAAGTTAGAACTGTACCCTGTTGAAATGGTAGCTTCGTGGTGTCCTCGTGGCTAGTAATATCTCTTATTTCAGAAAGCTAGCATGAAAAAAGAAAGCTAGCTTGAAAGAAAATGCTTCCAGAACTATGTCTGTCCTAGTAAATTAAGCAGTACCTAATTGTCAAGGTTATAAAGTAATGGGTTTATTTTTCAGTGTAGTAACGTGCACATCATTTGAAGGAATAGTGTTTCGCTTTCATGAGAAGTTCTAAAGGGCATTTCTTTCCTTTAGGCACATCTTCCATAGAACGTGCATTGACCCTTGGCTTTTGGACCACCGTACTTGTCCAATGTGTAAACTAGATGTTATCAAAGCTTTGGGATACTGGGTATGTTGCACACTTACTTTAATCTTCAAGTTAGAAGTACAGTGCAGGAGGCAAGACTTCATGTAACTGTTCAGAATGAGAACAGTTGTTACTTGACGAGACTGAAGAAGCTGGGCAAAGATGCAAGAGTAGCTGAGTGAGAACCAGAAAAATAAGGGAATTTTATGGGTAAGAGCTTAAACAGTGTATTGAGCAGCTTATGAATCCTCTGTGTACTCTTCTGTGATAACCATTTTTTTTCTATCTCCAGCTGTTGATAGTAAGGAAACTGAAGCAGAGGTGAGGCAATTTGCCCAAGCTGCAAAAATAGAACTAAATTCAGTAGATCTAGAGCATATATTTGGTCTTGTTGAGAACTGTGATTCAAAGGAAGAAATTACAGTTTTTCTATCTTGAGTGTTTGTGTACTTCCACATACGCCCAGTGTTTTATCCCTGTAAATAAACCAGTACTTAGAACCTTCCTAGAGACATTCACCAGAAATTGGTTAAGTAGAGAAAATGATGTGCTCTCATTTCTTTCTGACAGCACCAGAAAAGAGAGATGAAGACACATGCGGTAGGTTGCTTGGTCACTGTTGATAAATAGCCTTGAGTTCCACTAAGATGGCATAGGCATGAATGTACTTCTCTTCTACTGAACTACCGAGATCTTCAGAAAATAGGGCTGTTCCTTGGTTTCAGGCACCTTCCTTTCATAGACTAGGTCTGTGTTTTGATTAGCTTTTGTCTTACTTTCATCTTATTTTGTTGCAGAGACTTAGCAGATCTATGGAAGACTTTTATGAGCTATTTTTTTGTTCTGTCAGAGGTGACAATACTCTTGCTGTGTAATATATTTATACACATCAGAGTGTGGTGCTTCTGTGTATTAAGTCAGACTTTACTCAAGAGTTGCAATCTTTTTGTCATGTGAAATAGCTAGTATTACTGTAATGTTTTTATCTTAGCAGCTTATTTTTTGCTCACTTTCAATTCTTGGCATTGATGTAACTTGTGTTACGTGCAGAAGGATATATCCTTTTATATGCAGTCTGAAAACTGAAATACTAGAACCTTCACAACAGTTTTATTCCCTGAATTTGTGCTGTTGCAGAGGATACTGACACCAAGCCTAACTGGGAAGAGTAATACCTCCTCTGCTTATTAGGCAAAATGAATGTTGGAAGGCAGGTTGAATGGGATTATATTAAATACAGAAGCCTGGTTCTTTTTTCTAATGGAATGGGGGAAATGTGTCTTGCTTAGGCATCAATCATTCAAGTCCCACTGAAGTTAGTAGTGTGGAAAATCATTCAGTACTTTTTTTTCCTAGCTTAGTTTTCAGCCTGATCCAGGTTGCCCAATCTAGTTCGTAGAGTGATAGCGTGAATTTTTTGCTGACGTGAAGGAAGACAAACGCAAAGAGCAAGGCAGCTCCTTTCAGCAGTGTGCTTGCTGAGTGACGTAACTGCAGGCGAGAACATGCAGCCTTGTTACAGAAATCTGCAAAACCTTCTGCAGCGAGGCTGAAGGCTCAGTTCAGTTTTATGGAGAACAAATACTTCAGGTGCTTCAAAATTTTGGAAGGCTCCAAGTAGAAGGAAGGCACTGAGTTCTGTCACCTGGCTTTTGTCTTGTAAAGAGTGGACTTCAGCTGTCTGGTTCTGCCTTATGCTACTCATTACAAGAAAAGAACTGCAGTTCAGCATGTCTGACTGATTTAGAGCATTGTTGAATCTTGTAGTTTTAGTGCTTATTTAACTGCCTAAGTTCTGGAAATCAAAATCATTAATTCCCCCCACCCGCATACCTAGAGATTATTATCACATGTGTCTTAACTTGTGTTCGATGGTAGGGGTTCTACAGCTTATTAAAATTCAGTACATTTTAAAATATACTGCTCTGGTGCTAAAGAAAGGTTACCAGCCTGGAATCTCTTAAATCTTAAGATGGGCCTTTGCTAATTGTTTGAGGTGAAGAATACTTGTTATGAAGCCCACAGAACAGCCACTTGTACTGCAGGATACTTGCTTACCTATAAATAATGTCAGTATATCAATGGCAGTAGCATAATGAAGGCAGTCTGTTTAATTTTAGGAACAGAATTGTGCATGTAGGAATTGTAATTAACTTACAGAACGGATCAGAAATAGCTCATGCTATACAATAGGTGAAATAAATGCCTGTGCCTGCTGCAGATGTTTTGTTCCTGCAAAGTGACAAGCCAGCAGATTTGCATTTTTGGAACAGACTTAGTTAGGCTGGAGGTAGAGGAGGAGGGACATTTGTTCCAATGTCAAATGTTTGTTCACCCCAGTAAAAAAAAGAAAAAGTCTAAGCTTGCCCAACCCTACCATGAAAACCAGTGGCTTCCACAAATTCATAAAGGATCAGTAGGTTTGCTCAGCGACGACTTTGTGCGTGCCAAGCCTGCTCCTAACCAGGCTGCAGCAGTGCTGTTGCTTCAGTGTCGACATATTCGATCCAAAAGGCTGGCTGGTTTGACTCCTGCCATTGCTGCTCTTGGCTTTGGAGTGGCTTTGGAAAAGTGGCTTTTCTCTTGCTTGGCTTTGGTTGGTTGCAGTCAGCCAGTAACACTGAAAGTAGACACTGCTCAGCGATGTACCCATGAGCGCATGGACAACAGGCCAGAGAAATGGTCTTTTCCAATGAGGTGAGGTTGCAAAGTGGTGACATGGAGGAGCGTTGATGCCTAATGGTAGACAAAAGTGTCAGTTAAATATATTTAATTTTGAAGGGGGACCCTGAAGATGTACTTGAAGTTCCGATACCTGAATCAATAAGTGGCAGTGTTTCAGTCGGAAGTCTGAGTATCGTTTTACAAGATGATGACAGAAATGAAGTAAGCGAATTGTCAGCTTCCTCCACTAATGAATCTGTATTGCAGTGTACCAGTTTAAAAGAGGACGCAGGTGAAACCACAGCATTACTTGGTGAGTAACATTGTAGTTTTATCACTTGACCATCCTTAGCACCATTCATTGCATTAGAAGAAGCCGTTTTCTAAGTGATGTTACTGGTGTTAGTATTGCACTACGGACCAGACCGAGCCGTGTCACTACTGATGTTCAGAAAATACAAGCAGGTAGATTTTGAGAGAATTCTGTTGAGCTGGAGAAAATTGGTCTTGAGATGGGGGGGAGAAAAAAAAAAGATGTAAACAGTGTCTTAGGAGGATTACTTACACAGAGAATCTTGAGAACCTTAGGTATATATGGATATGAAATTTGTTGCCCAAGTTTGGATTAATGGAACGGATAAAATATATTAAACTGGTAAATCAACAAGCAATTTTTTTTTCTAATTCCTGGCTTCTAGATGTGGCTGTCAGTAATAACCGGCATGGAGAACATCTATCTAATGGAAGTTCCCACTGAAATGCTTCGTGGAAGAGATGTTGAATAGACTGTTGAAGAACTGTTATTTTTTATTTAATTAGTATGGACTTTCATCTAGTTAATAGAAAAAATAACAATGTAAATTATTTTACCTTTCAAACTTTTCTAGCTGGTGTTCCAAAAGGGCTAATAACTAAGAATTTTGTACGCAGGAGGATTTCATAAAATCTCCTCTGGATGTCTCATCCTGAAAAAAGATGCAATAACCCTTTTTCTGTAAGCGTTGTTACAATGTCGTTGTGTTCCAGAGGGCTGTAACAAAGATGAAGACTAGGCAGTGAAAACAATGTAGAATGTCTAACGGATAAATGTTTTGGATGCACTATTTACATTCAGTATGTACACATGGAGAACACTTACAAGACTACAAGTATTAAAATGTTCTGGATCTATTGTAATTGGAGATGGATGTTCTTAGGAAAGACAAAATCTAACCTTGAAGGAACCAAATAACTTAATGGATATGTTGCATATCCTTTTTTGTGTGATGAAAAAATTGCTAGTTGTAACTTTCCTTACATGTAACGAATACTGATTTGATCTTGTAATGTGTTCTACTCAGAGTGGATGCTGAGAGAAAAGGCGACTTCCTCCATCTCGCTAGTTTTTATACTGAATTTGGCAGTAATAGGTTGTGCTAGGTGGTCTTCACGTGCTGAGCATGTAGACTTATTTAGGTATATGCACACTGGTTACCTCGTTCAATCTTAAACTCAGTAGAACAGAGGTAAAGGGCTAATTATGGCTAAAATGTATTTATTAGTCTATTTATAAGAATTTACTTAATTCCTTCTTAGTCCTGCTCCCGTGCTGTCCCACTTTGTTATGTACAAATTGAAACTGTTTCTTAAGATCTACAAAGTCTGGTTTTGTTTTTTTTCTTCTCCTTTGCATAGAGATGCTGGAATTCTTCTCTTGGTTATTCCACATTAGGCGTTTTGGCTGGGTTTGCCATTAGCTCTTATTCCTTTCTTTTAGATTAGCAGTATTGTGCCTTATAGTAAAACACTTAAGAAACCTGAAGCATCTGAGAGTGAATATAAACCCTGGCATCTCCCATTATGACCTCTTATTCAAATATTTATATACTGTAAGTGGTATAAGGAATTGCTAAACTGTTTTGTAAAGAAATATGTATATTTAAAACACTACTTATTAAGAGTGTTAAGTGAATTGTTTAGGATTTTAGCATTGTCATGTTATAAATAATATGCTATATTCCTCAATTTTCTTTTGTAAAGCTGTTATTACAGGTTGCTTAAAACAGTGTCTTTTACTAGACATTTGTTTTAGAGTGCATTTTGTTTTTAAAATGTATATTTGGAATGTTTTTAAGAAAATATGCAATTCTTTTTCTAACTTATATTGAGCTTCAATAGAAGCAATAACTTTTTTTAATTTTAGAATGAATGTTCCAGAAATGACAGAGGTTTCAGCTGGGGAAATATATCTGAACTTCTACTTTGCAGAGCAGGTGTTTCACCTAAATTTCCTGCAAAATATTCCTATTAATGCCTACTTTAAAAAAAAAAAAGTCTGCCTCTTCCCTGTAGGCGTGTAACTTTTAGGTTTACTGGAAAATTGTCAGGTTGTAGTTCTGATGTCACCAGCAGGTGCAAGTTTTTGTGATGCCTTTATCTTACAAGAAGCACATGAGATTGGAATATGACTGGTCAACCATCTCCAAAACGGAACAACTGAAAAAACAACCCACATCTAAACCAAACAATGGATAGGGACATTTATGTCTTCGAAAGAAGCTTATCAACACTTCCAGAACTGCCTTTCTAACTATCTCTTCAATATTGAAATCTAAGTCTTCTCCCTCTTCCTTAACACAAAACTGAACATTGATGTAGTACCTGTTGAGAGGGTTTAAACTCTAGCTCAAGGAGGAACCGAAAGGCGTTGTCAAGAGAAGTCTTGTCAGTCTGTGGATTGTGTCTTGCTGATACCTGCAGCGCAATATTCATGCTGGAGGGGAGAAATGTGGTAAGTGCTTCGGCCTTTACGCAATGCTTGTAATCACAAAAGCTTTTTTTAAGAATCAGAGCTGAGAGCTGGAAGAAAAGCTTAAGAACCTGCAGATTGAAAAGTGTGCTTATAGAATCTGAAGTGTAAGTACATACATAATGACTTAATACATGATGACTTAAGTAATGACTTAGAAAAATACCCAAGTATGAAGATGCCTGGAGTATGTTTCTAGCACTGGCACTGTACCAGTTTCGTTTCAGCCTTTCACAAGCGTAGTTACAGTTGTTTCAGTCGAACTGGCTTGCGCGTAGTTCGTCTCTGATAGAGCGAGGTCTCGTAAGGCCAGCTGTGGGGCTGAGGAATGATGACAATAAAAGGCCGAATTGCAGTGCCTCCAGCATGCAGTTTGCTCTCCTTGGGAGCACCATGACAAAAATCTTCCGAAGCGAATCACTAGTCTGACCTCAGTCAGAACGCTGGCACGTGTTCGTGAAAAGCTGTAGGCTAAGAAGTGCGGGACAGGAAAGAGACAATCTATGGAGCTTGAAACGGTAGCAAGAGAGGATTAGAAATGTGAAGCTTATCCCCTACTGTTATAACTCGGATCAGTTACTTTCAGAGTAAATGGGTGTAAGCAGCTATAGGTAAATGGAGTTTCCCAGGCTTTTCTGAGCTAGACCTGCTATATTGGATCAAACTGGTATTTCTAGTTTCTAGCACTTAAACTAACCAAAGTTTATATGAAGGTCAGAACCAAGGAGTCTTTCCCTGCTATGAGTGTTTTGGCAGAACAGGTGCCTTGTGACTCCCTTCCCTGCTGTTTGGAGAATCTTTAATCTGCCTCTTCTGTTTAGGCTGTGCCCTGCCTAATGCAGGGGTTCCTTCTGCCCAACCCCCTCAGCCCCATCTCTGGCTGTTCCTAGCTGCGCGTGTCGCATAAAATGCGCCGGAGCTTGTCCGAGCCCTCTGTCTGTCAGCTGCGCTGGAATCGGGCAGAGGGCTTCTTACTGGTGGTGTTCCTGCGGTGCGGTCGCACAGAGCTGAGGCCCCGTGCCCACATCAACCAGACAGCCCACCGGTGGTGACACTGAATAAATCAGATGGGGGAGATCTCTAGCCAGGGCTGGGGGATGTTGTAGAATGAGTTTTGTGAGTATTGTCTTCAGCGCTGTGGCTTTGTTAGCTCTGCTGTTAGGGAAGACATTTGTAAAGCTCAAGTGACTTTGAAAAGGAGCTATGAACATGTCAAAATGGATGGGTGTTTAAAGTGAAGCTAGAGGCCCTCTTTGTTCAGAAATCTTAGTTTATTAATAATAGTCTACAAATGCCAAATTGGGGAATAAATTTGAGAGTAAAGAACTCTTTAAAACTAGCTTCAGCTTTCAGACTGGATAGCAAGCAAAAATGGACCGTAGACATTTTGGGTTTAGATGCATGTTAATAGTGAGCTTAATTACCCGCAGTACCAGTTTAACTAGAAAATTTGGATTTTTTTGTTAACTACCCCTAGACCAGATTCTTCTTTGGCTCTAGGCAATACTTGGAAGAGATTCTTTGCATGTACTAGGGAATTTTGATTAGATAGCAGTAACTTCTTCCCCCTGCCCCTTATCCCCTGAGCATGTGAATGTAGTCCAGTAACCTGTTGCCAGTAATTAGTGCTGAATTCTGGAGGTGTGCCAGAGGAGTTGTAGGATAATTTAACTACAGTGAGTGGGAATGCTTTTAATCCATGCTGACTTAATAAATTGGGCACTGGCATATTCCTGCCAAAGCTGGCCTGTTATACTTTGGGAATTCCAGTCCTGTGCCAGGCTGTAACTGGCACAGAGAAACACCAGTGCAACAACTTTATCAAACATGCAAAGGCTTTTTTTATTAATAACTTCTTGCTTCAGGAGTGGTTCTCCTGGTCTTGTGCCTGGCCTGCTAAGCTTTTGCTATGAGTAGCCAGTCGTAGTTGTGTGGAGAGGAGCCCAGTAAGGGTGTAGCGATGGTGACTCCTCTTCCTCTGCCCTGTGGCTCAGAGGGCATCTGGGGCAGAGACGGTACCTACGCTTGCAGGTTCTGATGAGCTCGATCAGAAGCGAAAGGTGTTGGGTTTACATTATGATGGCAACAGATAGGACACAACAGGTTGGGCTGATTATTTAGCTGCCCTGTAAGAACAGACTTCTGTCTAGACAAGTCTGGACAGGCAACTGCTGTCAGCAATGCCAACTGTACTTTGAAGTATACACCAGTAGGTTAAGAATGGCATTCTGAATTTGTGGAATATTTTTCAGTTGTTGCCACAAAGTGTAATAAAGATACGGTTTTGTTACACATCAGCATCCCAAGTGTTTGATAAAACTGGGAACTCTTGCTCAACAGAGTCTTCAGCACCCTGAATCAAGCCAGTAACGGTGATACTGTGGTGGTGGTTAGGTGGGTGCTAAGGTGTTTTGTTCGCTTTTTGTGTGTCTGGGGGGAGGGTTGTTTTGGTTTTGTTGGGCTTTTTTGTGGGGTGGCTTTTTTGAGTGGAGAGGTTGCATGTGTAGTTTTCATTGGTTTGATTTTCAGCGCTCAGCACTGAATGCAGTGTTTGTGCTGGATGAAGATACTGAGATCTGTAAGAATGTGCTGAAACCTATTTAGGGAGTCAGCTGGCAATATCTCGTTGTGTTAACCTGGAGGAAAGGGAGTTCTTAGTGTGAGCTGCTGGGTGAATCAAACAGTGTTGGCAGCTTGACAAGAGACCATTCTCTTCTGTACATCTCCCTTCAGCCGCTGCGCTGGGCGAGACTTCGCACAATGGCTTGGACCAGCTTAATACCTTGCTGCTACAAGGAGAGAGAGAGAGAGAGAAGGCCTTACTGGTTTCCTTCTCTGCTCCATTTACTTGGCTCTGTCTCACATTCAGATTAAGAGTATTGGATAATCTAATTCAGCTGAAGTGGCAGAAAATGAAATCTATCAAAGCTGTGTTTTGACGAGCTGGGAAACTGAATATCCTTCCTGTGCAATTGGCTGAGTTTTGGAGCTGGGCTAAGGGGATGAGGAGGTAGGGTGGAAGAGGGAAGAGCAAGACTCTCCCCTTGGGTAAGCTGAAGAGATGCAGTTTTAAAATAGGGCCATGGTGAATTACAATTCCTGAAATGGAAGACAGCAGCAGTATATTGGTTTTTTTTTTACCAGAACGGTTGTAAAAATTGTAACATCTCTTCTGTCCTGGAGAGTGACCTTTACTAGATGTGTTCTTTTCTCTCATAGGTGGTGTGTGAAGATTTGGGAATTGGAATTTTAGATTAAACATGCACAAATCAAGCTGAAGGCTTTTGATTTTGTTCAGTATGGGTCCTGATGTCTCTCCTCATATCCTGCTGTATTGCAAAACTTGATTTGAGAAAGTTTTAAAAGTAGAATGTCTTTATAATTGCATGTGTTTGTGTGAAGAATGCATTGCCTGGAAAATGTCCACTGTACTTCCCATGGGACCTGAAGCTACTTTTCACCATCTGAAACATAGTGATGATAGTGCATTTTAAAATGAGCATATCCTATTTAATTCAGAAGAGCAAAATAATTTGAGTTTCCATTGTTTTGTTACTCTGAAGCTTAAGTCCAAAACTTTGATGCCAGTTACTTCCTGTGTAAACATAACTGCAGAGAACCATTTGAACTTGCTAGTCTGTCAACACTATCCACAATTGACTGTCTTTTATGGTAACCTTATACTGACTTGGTTGCATTGTTTGGATTAAGCACTGGGCTATGTCTTTTCCATTGTGTATGTACAACTGTAAGAATGTCAAGTTATGCATTGTTGTAACTTAATGGCTAAAAGCCCAAATTCCATAATAAATTATACAGCCATTTTAAAAAGCAGTGTCTGAGAAGCTTGAGGGTTTTGTTTTCTCTGCTATGCTTGTGTAAATGGATCTGAGCCACTCGCATAGCACAGCACAAAGCAAGCTTAGCTTCATGCTGGGTCACAAAGGGGGAGACCCTGTCTGCATGCGGTAGAGTTTCTCCGTGTAACCCACAGCTGGGTACGGTGGGTTAGCCTTGCCTGGCTGCTACATGCCCACCCAGCTGCTCTCACTCCCCTGCTGCTGTAGGACAGGGGGAGAAAATAAGATGGAAGAACTCATGGGTCAAGATAAACAGTTACTGCAGGCAAAAGAGACTTGATGAAGACTTTGATTTATTACCATTTAAAAATAGAGTAGCATGGTGAGAACAAGGACAAAACTGAAACCGCCTTTCTTTCCCCCAGTCTCCCTAGGCTCACCTTTATTCCTCCTCTCCTGCCTCCCTGTGCTGTGTGTGGTGGCAGGGGGCTGGTGAAGGAGAGCTGGGGGTCAATGCACAACGTTTGGTTTCCGCTGATCCCTCCTCCCACTATTCCCCTGCTCCAGTGTGGGGTCCCTCCCAGGGGCTGCTGTTTCCCAGAAGGCCACCCTGAACCCCCCCCTTCCCTCCTGCCAAGCAAGCCCAGCAGAAGCATACAGGAGATCCAGTAACAACAAGTGTGAGTGTTTTCAGTAATGCACTGTGCCTATCTCCCCAGTACAGAAATACATTACAGAAGTACCTGTGATAAAAATTGTAAGACTGTTTCTTGATAATTTTTTTCAGTTACAGGACAAATCCACGGAGTAGGGATTTATGTATGTTAGTACAACTCAAGCAAATACTGCGAAGAGGCAGAGCAGCTAGGCTTTTGCTATAGCATCATAGTAGCAACCTCTTTTTTGGCAAGGACTAAACTCTATTAAAGTAATTCTATAAATCATCGGGTACATTGCAATGCCTTGAAGCAGTGGTAATCATTTTTTTTGATGGAGCCTATTACTTTGTCTACAAGCTCCAAACAAAAGCCTGTATATAAAGTGGGGGTTTTTTAACCGTGGTTTTGAAAAGTGTTATTAGTACATAGAAGATACTCAGATTGTACTTCAACTTTTATTAGATGTAAAGCATTAAGGTACAAATCCAGTGCCCAAGCCAGGTTAACTGTTGCTGCTAACAGTAACTTACAGCAACTGTCTTGGGCTTCAGAAGGAATGTCTAGAACTGGAACAGACCTTAAATAAATGCTACTTTAGTTGGCCTAATACATCTAAACTTTGGGA
>Ga0181612_127107_pt1 | contig 16201 bp, 12 predicted proteins | sample HoacroProtozoa21_FD_119630 | JGI IMG/M metagenome (GOLD analysis project Ga0181612, IMG submission 119630) | Hoatzin crop microbial communities from Cojedes, Venezuel. Combined Assembly of Gp0051906, Gp0051904, Gp0051908
GCGGATGAGGAGAGAGACCAGACCGGAGCCATGGGACGGCGGGGCTTTGCTGCCGGTGCTGGTTGTCCCTGAGGTTGGAGCGGAGGAGCACGGTGTGGCTGTGTGACAGCACTGTGCGCTCCCCTCCCTGTTTCTGTTCTCCCTGTTGGGACACGTAGGGGAACAGTCCTTTTCCAGAAAAATCTGTAGTGGAGATGTGAATGTGCATGTGTTTGTGTGCGTGCACCTGCTTGTACACATAGACACATGTGTGCACCTACACACAGAAAATCCCTGTTGCCAGCATGGCGAGGTTTCGTGTGTGTATTTTAATTTTCAACAAAAGGCATTTAGGAAGCAAATTTTCTGTATGCATTTAAAATATGAAATTGTACCTCGTAAATAAAGAAGTGAGTTTTAAACAACACAAGAAGTCCTCGAAAGAAGAGGTTCGTGAAGAAAAGCACAAGCATTTGGCAAGAGGAAGACCACTGCTGTGATTGCTCTTGCGTAGGTGCAGACCTGAATCTTTTGCAGCCCTCTGAGGTGACAGCCGATGGGGACATGCAGTGTGTCATATTTATTCGAGTTAAATGTGCCCCCTTTTCTGTATGATTCCTTTGTGGGTGGAGGGTGTTTTCAGACACCTCTTTGTGGAGCTGACTCCTCCACACTCTTCAGCTTCTGCTTGACTTCTTCAGATTGTCATCGTCTGTTGTCCTTGTTCCTCGGACCACTGTTCACCTCCAGCATCCCTGTTCTCCTCCCTGTTGCTGAATCTTGGGATCTTTCTCCTCCTGTGTGTTGTCCTCATCCTCCCTTGTTTTGGGAGATCTCCTCTACCTTGTGCTGCTTTTTCAGAGGTCGCTTTCCCATTCGCTAAATGGATGACTAATGGTGGACCTTTCCCTGTTTGCCATTTTGGTGGTGCGTGATGTCCATGGTGAAGAGCTGCCACAGCCCTTGCAATGGCTTGATTGGGCTTGCAGCCTGCGTGAGCAGGAGGGCTAAACTTGTTTGGATTTTTTTCCCCTCCCAGCGTGACCTACCTAAGCTCACGCCATGAGGAGAAGTGAAGGCAGCACTGCCCCGAGGCAGAAACTCGTGTTCATAGTGAAACAGGATGTGCAAGCAGGTTGTAGGAATTGGGAAGGGAGCACATGGAAACAGGTGAAACTATGGGCACATATTAGAGAAGTGATGTGCTTGTGGGGTCCTCTTCACAAACACCTTCTTCTGCGAATATGTGAAATTTGAAAGGAGCTGGTTGTTTCAGATCCTGTTTTTTTTTGGGGGGGGGATACAAAAACCCAAGTTATTCTGCAGAGATAAACAGTGTGTTTCAGGTTCTTGGGTAGTTGTGAGTATTGCGTTGGTACACAGCTCACTCTCACAAAACTCCCTAGCACTGCATGGTGTTTAGACTTTGTGTCAACTGAAGAACTTGGTGATGTTCCTGGGAAGATGGAATACACAGAAACCGACTGTGGAGAGCTAAACTTCCCGGGAACTTCGCTCTCAGTGGAAATTTGGCTGTGATTTGAATTGCAGTTGAAATATGCACTCACTGTCTCCCTGTTCACCTCCAGGAATGGGGACTTGTAGCTACTCTCCCAAGAACAAGCAGGGTCCTGCACAGTCCTGCAGGTCCCCACTATCGCTCCTTCTGGCTCTGCTCATCTGGCTTTAATAGCCTCCAACACGTTAGCCACCTGAGCACTCCTGCTTGCATCTAGCCTTGTAGCTAGGTAGAGGTGTATGTCTTCTGCTGTGGCCAGGGAAGCACCCTTCTAGGTGCTGTGCACAGGCAGAGGGTTCCTACATCCATAGGAGGAGTTGGGGGACCAGGGAAGGTGCTTTCTTGGGGTGTTGATGTGATTGAGGGCATTTCAATGTGGCTTCTACCTGAGATCTGTAGTCCTCCAACAGTTTAGGTGGGAAGGACCTTGCAGGTCTCTTGTGCAGCCTCTGGCTCAAAGCAGGGTTAGCTTCAAGTTGGGTGGGGTTGCTCAGGGCTTGTCATGGCAATGGTGGTCTGGTGTGATCCCAAGGGATGGTGAAGATGTGCACCTTGGTCAAGAAGAAGAAACCTTATGGAGGGCTTTGGAAGCTGTAGTCTGGTGTCAAGGTAATGGAGCAATGAGGTTTCTGGGAGAGGGTCTGTATGAGCAGTCAGCCAAGAGCCAGAGTCTGCACTACAGTGGCACAGGTCCTACATCGAACAGGGGGAAGCAGAGAACACCATGTCCAGCTCTGCAGAACCAGTGCTGCTCCAGGCTAGCTGCCACCGTAGCTGCTGGGGAAACCACACGGCGCTCTTTCATGATGGGCGAGCAGGGATGATGGGAGATGAAGCTCAGCAGCTGGAGCCAAGGCTGTGCATGAACATGTCTTCCTTGAGGAGGAAAGTGTCTCCATGCTTCTTGCAGGGAAAAAAATTAGCTGAAAGAATGTAGCAGTGATAAATGTCATAAAAATACTTACGCTGGAATTTGTAAAGCCTGGAACATCTGTTCTTGACAGTGCTTTGATCATGTTGTGAGGCTTTTAAAATGATACTTCCATGAAAAAAGTGAGATCCTTATGGCTGCAGGATTTCTTTCAGTGCCCTTTTTTCATGGAGCAAAAAGGCAAATTTCACAGGGAACATTACATGACTTGAAACACATATTTTAATGGTTAGTATCAACCAAACAATGTTTTATTAGGTGCTAGAAAAATGTTCCAGTTACATACCCCAGGAAGCAAAGCACTCCCATTTACTTTTAAGCTTATGGGAGCTGTACTTTGGAAAAAAAAAAAAAAGTCAAGAATTCATTGCTTGTGTATTGCCGTATTAAAAACCAAAACAAACACATTGAAATGTACTTGAACATTTTGAAGTTGTTGTCAGAAAAGGGCCTTTTTGGGATTTGTTTCCCTGTGGAGGTGCAGACGAGCCGGGATCAGCATGTTTTCTGAGGGACGCGCAGTGAACAATTGCGAGCCGCTGACAATTGGCTTTCCTCAGTGCACTGCTTTGGCTTGAACAGCTTTTTAGTCATCTGCCTTTCTCTGAGGAATCATCCTTTCTCCTTTCCTTGTCGTTTTGGCAGGCTTCTGCCTGTTGCCCTTCAAGCAGCTGCATGTTTGCGGCTGAAATGTTGTGATGCTGAATGTCTCCGGTGTTTTAGGGAGCACGGAGAGCTCCGGTTGCCGAGCTGGGTTCTTTGCAGGGGGATTTCTGCTCCTCTGCCTTGCTGCTACATGCAATAAAAAAAAAAAAATCTCCTAGGCTGTGTTTGCCGAAACAGCCTGCAGGACCCGAGGAGCAGCAGGAAGGAGGGGGAAATCGAAGAGGAGATGTGGAATGAGGGGGTCTCCGTCTCTGCCATGTTCATGCGTTTGGACACCGCAAATCCCCTCCCGCGGCTGCAGGCATCGAGTCCGGCAGCTCCCAGCAGGATGCTGGGCCCGGGCTCCTCGCCCCCATCGCCCCTTCCCTCCGCCGGATGGGTGAATGGGCCCGCGTGGGGCCCCGGGGCTCTCACCACAAGAAGAGCCTGTGGCCACCCGTGGTTTCTTCATTTTAAAGGCTGAATACGACTGTACTTTCTAGTAAGATTCTGGGTGTCAGGGGTTAATTTATGAAAACCAAATTGTTTAATTAATTTCTGCAGCATCTGACAGGTGAACAGGCGGCTTATTACTGTGACATATCCATTTATAGCAGTTTTCCTTCGCTGACACCTGCGACGCAGTTCTGTTACGTGCTTATGCTGTCTGTTAATTATTTACCAAGGATTTACAAGTACAGAGTGCAAATAAAATGCTTTAATGCTGGAGACTGCATTGCACTCCTAAGATTCCTGGGATTCGTGCCGCTGTACTGCCAGGTAGAATCCCATCATCGTCCCTGGGCTGCTGATGGAGGACTCGTCACGCACCCGGGAGCAAGAGGCAGCCTCCTGCTCGCCAGAGCCTGCACACAGAGGGGCCGCATTTTTGGGGAAGGGCTTGCTACACGCATGGCTGTGGTGTGTGAGGGGATCTGTGTCCTTTGTTTCCTTGCAGATCAATTTTTGCCATTCTGAGGAGCTTTCTTCCCCCGACAAAGGCTCATTCTTCTTCATAAGCAATGGCAGAAGCAAACTGTTTAAAAAAAAAACCAACAGTGATGTGCTTGTTTTTTGCTTTTTTTTTTTTAAAAAAAAAGAGGAAAATAGTATAGAAGTCAAGTAGCAGACAGAGTTCTGACTCAGCTGGTAACTTATGATCCTGTGCTATTTCTGTAACATTTTTAGCTTATGACCAAATTTTTCTAATATTAGAGCATTGCCCTAGAAAGTGTGTCAGAGACCCAGGCTGCCAGAACCGATCGCTGTACAGAATGTGTACAGTTCTGAGCAAGTGCGCAGGAGCAGTCCAGTAAATTCTTTGTCGTGGTTTTAAATTGCCGCAGTTTTTTTGTTTGTTGTTGATTCACTTCGCAAGCAGTGCTGTGCAGAACAACATAGCTGCCTTTTGTTTCTCATGCGGTTGGGAGCCGAGCTCCTGTTCCCAGCTGGGCCTCTTGCAGACTGGAGTTGTTTCACTGGTAGATTTTCAGCAGTGTAAACTGCTGTAAGCCAGTTCGAGCTGTACTATGTGGACTTTATAGAAAGTTGAGAATCCAGTCTTACAGCTCGTGGATTCAGTAAGGAAGGAGTTCTAGAGATGGTCACCCAGTTCTAGGCAGGCAAGAAAGTACACGCAACGTTCCTCTAAGCTCCAGGAAAGCCTCTGTGAACAAATAAGCATCTGCGTTGCGGTACAAGAGAAGGCGGTTACTGAGGAAATCTCAAAGTTTACAAGTAGGATTTTTTTTATAGGTTCAAATCTGCTGTGGTTTCAGGGTACCTAAGGACGCTTAAAATAATGAAACTCCAGGCAATCCAGCCCAAACATGCGTGGCACACAGCAGCAAGGCAATCGTTATGTTTAGTGCTACCAGTCAGCTAGCTAATGCAACAGCTGCGCCGGGATTTTGCGTCTAATTTTTGTCTGGATAATAGCGACGAACGCAGGGTTAATGATCTGTGTCCGGTTTCCCTCCAAAGTGCTTTATTTGCACTTTGTGGCTGCTTTTCATGGTTTTTTGCAGCAACCCCAAAGTGTCAACTGACCTGAAGAAATCGACAATGGATGCTTAAAAAATCCGAAAGGAAAGCTAGAAAGGCTGTTGCTTTCTAGCTTTTCACGTGGCCACCTTGCACTCAGACTCCCTTTGATTAAGTAACCAGGAAAACCTATTCACGTGTACTCCAATTAAAATTTAATGAAGCAAGAGGATGTATTTATATGTGCTGACTAATGCGGGAGGAAAAGGTTCCAGTAACTCGGCTCTGTGAGCCCTTTGCTTTGCGTGCAGGGCTCGGTTTACTAGAAAGCTCCTCAGCAGCCGCGGAGCTCCTCTGGCCCAACCCTTGCAAGTCCGGCAGGTTCACGCAGTTGCAGCGAGAGGCAGCGATGGCTGATACAGAAATAATGTGGCGCTTTTGCAGGGCAGAGCCTTGCCAACGAAGCCTGGTTCGGCCGATTGCGAGAGGCGAGGCAGGGCTCCTGCCCTGATGTGCTCCATTGGAAGAGGTCAGGGAGCTGCTGGATGCGTGTTAGATCTGCCCTCGTATCAAAACTCTCGTCAAGCAGCAGCTGGATGAGTGCAGCAAGGAGTAGCGAGAAGGGGAGCCCTATTAGCCCTATTTTTAAATAGGGAAATTGGTGCTGAAGTGGAGGCTGTCGGACAGCTCAGCTGACGTCAGAAAATAGCCAGGCATTCAGTGCTTCTGCCTTCGCCGCAGGTTTACAGAGCAGTTGCTCTGGTATTTGCAAAGGGATTTGGTTTCCAAAGGGATACAGCGCTACTTTGCAGAGCATTTTGCTTCTAAAAATATTGCCTCCACCAGTGGGGAATGCACAGGCATTTGCATGGACAAAGAAGTCACCTGTCAGGAGCTGTGTGATGCTTACTTTCGCACTGTCTGTGTCTCTTCCCAAGTGTTTCCACTGCTCAGGCTGCTGCAGAGCTCCTGCATCATCTTGCAGCCAGGATGGGGGCTGGAGAAATGGTGTAAAAAGAGCTGATCTGCTCATTGCACAGTGCCCTGCAGCTTCAGGTCTGTGTGGGGACGGATATCCCACCACTGAAGTGGCATGTGGCAGCGGCATGATGCTGCGCAGCCATGTTAAATGGCATTTTTGGATGAGCAATGAAAGATCCTGCTGTATCCTCTCTTAGTAATGAGTTGGGCAACAGGACGGAAATGCCGTGGTGGAATTTGCCTTTGCTGCTGACCCTTGCACGACACACGAGAGCTCCTCATCACCAGACTATTGTTTTGCCTTATCCAGAATACAAAGCAGTGCTTCATTGGCATGGCTGGCTGTTTTCCTTCTGGCTTGACTCAGTGGCAGAACTGCAGAAAACTTTCCTGAGTTATAGTGGGTTTTCCAGTTCTCATCCTTTTCAATCCCCTTTTCGTCCTGCGAAGACTCTCACTTGCTCTGCTACGATGAAGTGCTGAAGAAGCCTTCAAAGGGAGATGTGACTCTTGGAGCTGAGATCTTGCACTTCATTTTTGGCCTGGAGAGCTGCTCTTGGAACAGTAAGCACAAGATTTCTCTTGAAAACTTCTTTGTGTGCCTTTCTGAAGAAATAGCTGTAAGGAGAAGACCTGTCAGTTGAGCTCTAAAAGAGAAACCTATTGGCTCTGAACACACTGGGGACATTATTTAAGGTCAGTTGATCTGTGAGAAGGCATGACTTCTCTAATGCAGCCTAAGGTTAGTTACGCAACAGACGGGCTGTTCTTTGTTGTCAAGAACAACTTCTGTGTGTGCCTGTGAAAATCAAAGGTCTTGCTGAAGGCGCGTTGTGTTCTGGCTGGAAGCTATTGGGTGTCCTTCTCTAGTGATTTTCCTTCTGTAGTAGATTATCATCGCAGAAAGATTTCCAGTGGAAAATGGATTCAGCAGTTGCAGGCTGCAAAAGTTGAGCTGTTAGTAAATGTGTACTTTGGCGGGTGGTGGTGCGGGACCACGTGTGTATGGTGGTGTTTCAGACCAGCCTGTACTCCTTCTCTTCCCCACTGTACATCTCTGTCATAGACCAGATGGCTGGATTGTCTAGATGCCTACACAGGGCAGTATTTTTAAGGTAAACACTGAAGAGGGGTGTTTCCTGGCTTCTAAAGAGATAGAGATGTAACAATTTGCCATTTACATTGGTTTGAAATATGAGGTTTGCAGCCTGCTGGTGGCATGGCACTGACATCTCCTTTTTTCCCTCTATTATCTCATACTAAAACATGCTGTCTAGCCAAAACGATGTTCTCTCTCCAGAAAGATTCAGCATCACTCAGCAAAACAAAGGGGATTTTTCTTTAAAACTAGGATTAGACTCCTGTACCTTGTGGGGTGGGTAGGAGTGAGCAGTGGTGGGTAGCCCGTGTTCTGGGTAGCACAGTGATAAGTGCTTTATCGCTTGTGTGACTCTAAGCATAATATTCAGCAAGATTGCCTGATGTGCTTGTGGGCTGTCTTCTTTCTGTGCTTGTTCTTTGTGTGGTGTGTGTTGGGAGGTTTAGTATTCTCAGAATTAGGATATTTTAACTATCTTTGCACAAATATTGGTCTTGTGCGGTTTGGTAGCTGCGCACTCCCGGGCAAAACTAGGGGATGATGGAAATAATCAAATATCTTCAGTTTTTTTTTTGAGGACTGTATGTAAGAGATGGAAAAATTAGAGCTTAAAATGAAATAACCAACGTGTATAGTCATAAAACGTTGTTTTTCCTAGATGTTCAACTTCATATATAGATGGTTTGGTGAAATCCAATTTGTCTATGGTGGAAAGGTGAAGGCTGTGGTATGGTGTGACAGTGGGGGTGCGTGGGGAGACAACTGGTCCAGCTGCAGCGATCCCTGGTCTGGGTGCTTCAGAGATGATGATGCTCTGAGCTCAAGGAGAGTGTTTGCATCTCCCTCGATGCAGCTTGGGACCGAAAGAGTTTTTCTGAGTTGCCTCTTGCTCTGGAAGTCTCTTGGCTGTCCAACTCTGCATTCCTGTAAGCTCCCTTTGAAGTATGCTAGGGCGTTACAGTTAATGAGAGTTTTCCTTTGTTTTACAAAATCAGACTCTGCCTTCCCCCTTCTCAGCATCCAGAATGATTAGTTTCTACAGTTTCTGTAAATCCAGGCCTGTGGATTTTATGAGGACCCCTGACAGCCAGGGGTGATCGTGTTCTTCCCGAGTGTTTCTTAAGTAGTAAGAAATCAATGCATCGAGGGGACTGTGCCTGACATCTGTTAATTATACTGTCCCCTTACGTGTAACATACCAGAAAAGGGTCTGAAAGGCAACTACCTTTGCCCTGGCTAATTGATGCAAAAACAAATTGGCTCAAGTAGATGTAAACTGGTTCCTGGAAAAAAAACCAAAAGGGGAAGGTTTGCTTGGTAGTTGGAATTGGAAGGAGCAGTTGCAAACCGAAATAAAACATACGGTAGCATGAGATACTTGGCTGTAACAGACCCCATAAATGGTCCCACCAGCCCCGCCGTGCCCCACACCAAATGCTGGGGAATAAAATGCGTCCCACTGTTCATGCTGCATCCAATGCAGGCATTGTGGCACACGCCCGGGGCGGTGGGCTGGGGGATAATTCCTGTATTCTTCCCTTATACCGTGGATGAGATGATTTTGAAGCTTTACCATCCTGACTTCTGCAGCACACATGAAGCTGAATATGACATCAGTGTTAAGAGTTGCGGCACTTGTGGTTATGGCTTTGGGATTCCTTATATTTACTTTCTAGAGAACTAAAATTCAAAGCAGCTTTTATGGCTGTCACAAGAATGCTGTCAGTTTCGAAAGAGGTGGGTAAATGTGCATTGACCTTTAACTAATATGGCCATATCCTATTTTTTTGTGTGTTTCCAATTAGGAGAAGTGTGTTATGATTTTTTTTTTTTAAATTGTTGAAATAGGAAAGTTATTTAACTGCAAGACTTCTGCTTTTTCCCAAAATAAAGATAATGAGTTGTTGTCCAAGGGCAGAAGTTTTCATACAATTACTATTATAAGTTGGAAATCAAGATTTAATAATAGCACGCGCCATCTGCCACCACTGGTGGAAGAACAAGACCAAACCCTGGACTGCTGTAACCAGTTTTAATTTGCAAGTTGCAGCAAGGCCGCAGGGCTTCCCATCCTTTTGTGGAGGAGAGGATGGGATTCTGGGTTGCCACTGCTGATCCTCTCCCTGAGCTTGTGGGTTTTTAGCACTGTAAATCCCACACGCAACGTTTTGTCGTTGCTCAATGTGGTGAGTTGTGCCTTCAGAGTAAAAGCAAAGTGTTGGCTGTGCCAGACTTGACCCGGCTCTGTCTGAAGCCAGCTGCAAACTCCTGGCTGTCACCGATGAGAACTGGACTTGCTCTTTGGGAAGACCATGGCTAGTTTTTTCACGTGTTTTGATGGTGGTGGGAAGTGATGGGCATATGTGTCTGAGATGGAGGAGGGTCTCCCCCCATGCTGATTTTGAAAGGGCATATCCCTTCTCCTTATTTTCCTGGATGTGTGTTGCAAAATAATTTTATACCTTCGTTCTGAGGACTTGTGATCCTTTTCATGAGCCACTATGGATTTTTTGTGACCCTAGAAAAAAAACAAAACATATTTTCTACTTTTTAAAATGTACTTTGCTAAATAGATATTTTTGTCAAACTGCAGTTTCCTCCAAAACATTTTTCTTTATATAGAAAAGGGGATTCCACCTCTCCTAGACCTTTGCTAACAGCTGTTCTGCTAGCTAAATGTCACTGAATTAAAAAGAAACAAAAATAAGAATACGATGTTTTCGGATAAAGAGTTTGACTATTTCAGTCCCAGGTAGAAGAAATTGTCCTCTCTTTTGAATGTTGAGATGTTCTGGGGTTTATTATCCTTTTATTTTACCTTGCAGAACATTGTTATACTGCAGTGTTTCTGGAAAATGGTTGCACATGGATATAAACATGCTCATGTATATAAACATGCTCCATGCTGGGTTTTGCCTTGCTCCCTCATCCAGAGAACTGCTGCGCACCTCTGTAGAGCCCTCGGTAACTGAGCGTGCTGCTGGTTTTGGCAGCTCAGCTTTTGGAGCTGTCCTGCAGTAAAGTTGGTGCAATGGGATGGTTTCAGGTCGAGGTGAGTAGGAAGAGGGGACCTGTGCCAGCCTTTTGAAGGTTGCTTTGATTTGTTGCTGGGCACAGTGAGGACTCCTGGGGTATTACCTGAGGATTAAGTGCAACATTAAACATTGGAGCTAGCTTGTCAAAGAAAGGGCAGTTTATCAAAATATAATTTATAACCAACAGTTTACTACCAGCTACAGTAATTAATACGGAACATGACGGGACCCATCATTAATGTGCTTTGTTGTCTCAGCTTGCATTACTGCTGCTGGCAAGGCCAGCTTCTGAGGCTAATGAAGGACAGGGAAGAAAGAAATTTGTGCTGTTGTTAGCTGATGGTAATATTTCTCCAGGTCACACACTGTACCGTACATTGCATCTGATCACAAATCTCAGCCAGATGTATCTGTCCAGTAAAAGCTGGTTTTCCAAATTCTTGCTTAGAGAGGCAAGAATTATTGTTCATGCCAAGGTCACTTGGAGCCGATGACAAGCTCCGTTAATCTCGAGATGGGGGAGAGGGTGCGCAGGCAGGTCTGGAGGATGAGGAGAAATCTTTTCACCTCATCTGTAGTGGTCCATATGCTGCTTGGGCTAGTGGTGAGGCAAGGCAGTTGGAGGCCAGTGGTGATGGTTAGTGAACATGTCTGAGGGAGGAGGAGAATGGAAGAGGCTATTCCAACATTTTCTAGTGGCCAAGCACCCAGATGAGGGCAACGGCTGGTGCTGTGTTGCTGCTGGGAATCTCTGTTGGCGAGGAGCTTGTGGTTGGTTTGAGATGGGTTCCACTTCCTAATAGCCCATCTTGAGCTGCCTGAGAGCCATATGACTTCAGAAGAAGTTTTATTATCATACTAGTTTCCAGAGAGATGTTTGGAGCTGTTCCCAGCATTGGGTTAAGCTGCAGCAGCAGAGTGAGCTCCTTTCTGGTGGTTTGTTGAGGGATAGGCCAGCTGACGGCTCTCCTAAGGTAAGGAGTTCCTGTTAAAAAAGTCAAAGCTGTTCCCATGGTTTGTTTGCTGTATCATGCCTGTCATTGCCTGTATTCCAAAGAAAGATCCCACAATGTCATCAAACTTTGATAAATACCTGGGCCTGCGGGGGCTTGGGTGCAGGGGACGGTCAGGTCTTCTGCATGGACATAGCAGAGGGAAAACCAGGTGCCACTGAAATACGGCACGCTTGAGCTCAGTGGTCACTGTGGTCTATTGTGAGATTGATTTAGAAGAATGTTTTTGTTTTAGCACCCATCCTTAATTTAAACATTTGGTCAAACAGCACTTTCTGACCTATGGCTGCCCACAGTGGCCCTAACTGGGGTGCCTTTATAGCAGAGTGTGTTTTATGTTAGTTTTTTGCCCAACAGTTGAGAAAGATATTTTAAAGTGCCTTGTGTTAGTCTAGACTTAGGTACTGCCACTTCCCGATAGCATCAGGGCTATCTACAAGGAATCCAGAGGGATGAAACTTGAAGGTTTCAGCAGTTCTGCTCCAGCTAGAACCAAGTAAGCGGTAGTCTCGTGGTTCCTCTCTGTGCATCTCTTCCAAACATATCGTTTTCAGCATGTTTGATAACAAAATCAGATAAATTTGCTTCATGTTGAGGTGGCAGAGTAAATTGTACATTTGCCACTTTCCTTTCCATGGTGTTGGTTATAATGGTTTTTGCTGTGTGCCCTTAGGCATCCCTGTTGCTGGCTGTAACGGGCTGAGGGATGTGCCTTGTGGGGAATTACATACACCTGTCATGGCCTTTTTAAATGAGCCTCTCAAACACTGGCTAGTCCCACCAGGGTTTATGCAAACTGGCTGAAAGCCAGGTCCTCCCTGGATGGGTGCAAGATGCATCAAGGAGTTTGAATGTTTGTGTCTTGGCTTGCCTGAATTAAGCTTAGTCAAAGCAGCTGGATGACTAGGTCGTGCACTGCTGTGACAGCGGTGTTAAATTAATGCTAGAGAAGACGTGATGATTTTAGGAGTGTTAATAATATTTGTGCGCAAACGACTAGACTGGTCCAGAGAGGTGCAGAACAGGGAAATCACTGAGAAGTGGAGAGTCCTTAGCCTGCGCGCTTAGTAGGTTCAGACTCAGAACTGACCAGATGACTTGCCACAGGGTTGAAGACCTTGCTGTTGGTGATTTGCTTCTCTTCTTCAGAAATATTTAGTGTTCTGGTTGATTTGATTTTTGTCATTGGATTGATGTTTGTGTTTTGCCAGAAGGTGAGTTCTCTCTTTGAGACCTTCAGTGTATTTGACAAAGATGCATTTTTATGGGAGACACAGGGACAACACATGCAAAGATTCTGGAGTAGAGCACGTGGCCAGAAACAGCTATCTGGAAAATGAACATTTCTGGCTAAAATATCAGTGTTCTCGTCTGTTGTGGAGAGGGTCAAAATGCTACAAAGGTGTGGTTTGGTTTGATGCTGGAGCCAGCAGATTACCTATCCCCAGTAGCTGCAATGTCCTTCTGATTTGGAGAGTTCTTAAGAAATTTTTGCTAGAATTAGATTCATGCTCTGCAGCAGGGACAAACAACCCAGTTCTAAATATTTAGAATACTTTTGAAAATAGTAATAATCTAATCACAATGAATAGCACAATAGTGATGTGTAAACAGATGTTCAAATGTCGCTCAGTAATCTTTGCCCACTGCGTGTAGTGCCATGGGACCCTTGGGATACATTGCAAGAGAATTCTAGTTGCTTTCCCAAACAGAAGATTGGTCCTTTTCCCCAAGGAAAAGCTTGGGTTTGCTTCTGCATGTGTCTGTATACACAGGTGGATGTATACGTAGACTAAGTAACACTAATGCTGTCTTCTGTGATTTTGTGGTGTATTGGTGAGGAGTGAGTCGTTGGCAAGCTTTCCAGTATTTGTAAAAGGTCTACATGGGGTAATCAAATGTTGTTGGGAAAATTGGTCTAATTTTGAGATAGAGAGGTGTGAGAATAAAAGATGCTTTACTGTAAATTGTAGGTAGATAACAACAGAAACTAAACTATTAGAAGAAACTGGGTATCGCACAAACCACACACTTTCACATCACTAAAACAAGAGCTGTGCTCACACAGAAACATGAACCTCTTTGCAAACCACAGAAAGTAAAAGGGAGCGCTCCTGTTTCATTATTCATCTAATTGATCTTTTCTTGATATGAGAATAGATATGAAATGCTCTTGAATATTCCAGTATGCACAAAAAAAGACCATCACTTTTGGAAACTTTTAAAGGCGCAGCACATACTGATAAATAGTAAGGCCGTTTAATTCTGAGAGTTACAACTGCTTGTCTAATGCCACCTAATTATTCTTCTGGAACTGAATATATTATAGCTTTGATGACTTTCCACTCGTGAGTGATATTAAATGAAGAGAGCCTACCCCGTATTTTCATGTGACTAATCAGTTTTCGAAGGTCACTGGGTGCAATCTTTTAAGTCAGTTCTGTTTTAAGAAAAAGATCCTCTGAAGATTGGGTGTTTTGGGGAACCTCTGTGTTGGGTTCCTCCAAAGCTACCTTCCAACCCAGATTGCTCTGTGGTTCTTTGTGGTCTTTGCCTGTATCTGTAATCTCTTTCCTTTGGTTTCCAATCCCATTTAAGACCAAGTTTCCCAAGTAACTTGTAAGTTTGGGCCTGCGGGACTTGTGCGAAATGTGTGTGGTTAAACCCTTGCTGTGTTTGTGTGTGAGAACAAATATGCATATGAATGAGGTTCCTGGATCGATCCAGCGAAGGCTGGACGCATTTCAAAAATTTGAGAGTCTAGCGAGGCGTGCCTTTCTGTGGGGGAACTGTGAAGGTGAGTGTCAGTCTGTGCTCACCTCCATGTTTTACAACACACTTCCATTTATGATCTCCACCAGCTTTACTGCTCTGCCTGCTCCTGCCAGCAACTGCACCTCCTACTCTTCTGCCAGGCTGAGCAGGTTCTGGAGTCAGACAAGCTCTCGGTGCTGGCTGCAGGCGATGCCAGCTTCCTGCTAAGCTCTTCCCAAGGCTGCCGGCAGAGCTCAGGGACAAGGCGCCTTGGTTCTCCTCGGGTTTTTGCTGCTGGATTGCTCCGGTGGCATCGGGCAGCTTCCCTCTCCCTTGGTTTCATCAACTTCTCTCCCCCTTAGTTTCTACAACTTAATAAACACCTCTGTCACCGAATTTGGGACTTGCAGCTAGAACTGCACAGTGGCTGTTTTCTTGTAGTGGGTAGTTTATCCTAAATACCCAGGAGTGAGAGAGAAGCAAGATGCAACCTTTAAATAAATAGGTTTTGAAGCAGTTTAGTTCCTTTGAAGAACTAATTTTTGCTTCCTAAAGTTTCCAGCACTTCAAAATGGTCTAGAGATTTGCAGAAAGGTCACTTCCAGCAGTAACTAATAATAAGAGGTGGAGGGGAAGAGTGTCTTCTCTTGATAGCTTGATCTTAAGACAGCTCAGTGTCTTGTTTGATGCATCAGCGATGAATTTTTACCTGAATCACCTGGCAATTCACTTTACCTGTAAATCATGTTCAGCTCATTGTAACTGTCCTTCCTGGTTTATTGTTTTTTTTTTTTTTTATTATTATTATTCTGCCCACCCAGAAAAGATAAATTATTTCATTGTGTTTAAACCAAGATGAGGGTGAGTCTCCAACTGGCAAGAACACGACTACGTGGCTAGAGAGGGGTCACTTCTACAGGGAGATGGCTTGGTAGTAGTTGTGCAAATCAATTTATCACCATCCATGTTCCTTCTGAGGACATTTTCCCTTGAATTATCATGCGGTCCCAAGACACTGAAGACGAATTTGCACAAACCCATGTTAAAGTCAGTCTGTCAGAAACGCTGGGAACTTACTGGCTTTGGGGCTCTGTTGTTGAGCCAGAAGGAGAGGAAGTTGGCTTTTGGTTTAGGCAGATCAGGCCAAACTCTGATTTGTTTGCATTTGTGCACCAAGTTTTGTTTTGTTTTGTTTCTGGAACGGCAGCTGTATATGGAATACAATGTAGGAAAAGATTAAGTAAGCCTTTTTCAGAAAAGCTCTATCAGACATTTGCCAAAGAAGAAAAAAAAAGGTGATGATTTTGTTCACTGTTTCCTCCGACCTCCAAAAACTGTTCTTTTGAGTCAAGGTGAATTGTTGATGTGTGTGCAGGATTGAATAGCTGTTTCCAAGATGCAGGTAAATAGCCTGCAAGCTTCCAGATGCTGCCAGGAGGAGAAGTAAACACAGATCTGGAAATGTGCAGATCACTTGCTCAGGGTCTCTTCCTTGAAGAATTTCTGTACTTCTTGTTTGTTGGAATTTCAGTAGCATGTGAAAGACCTGAGTTTGGGTTGAGTGTCTGTTGACCAGTGCTGTAACAACAGGCCATGACTGTCTCCAGTGAGCTGGCAGCACGGACCATGGGCACAGCAGGTAGATAGGAAGAGCGAGGGGGCGTAGGAGAGAGGATGAACATGGTGCTTCTGTCAGGGTTTTGGCAAAGTTGGTGATAGGCAAGACCCACTTTCTGAAGCAGTGTTGAATAATAATGCTTTGCTTTCTTCCAGTCTGTTCCTAATAGTGGTGGAATATCACTGTGCCTGCCGGATGGGAGCTGGGGAGAGGAGAAGCGATTTATCCTAAACTCCATGTGGAGATAGCAGCTGAACCAGGGGCAGGAAATGCTGATCTCTCAGTCCTGCGGGTGAGAAGAAAGTCATTTGTAAAACCCAGGCAGATTCAGATATTTTAATCCTCTACCTTGCCACTGTCATCTGTAACCTTTTGAACCAGAAGCTGGAGAGCACCGATATATGCGAGTTTGATTTCCATCCTTCTTACTGCTGGTCACTTAAGTACAACATCACGTGTGCCTGATGTTCAGATGCTCAGCCCACATAATGTTGTTTTGAATCATATGAATCAAAATTAAACCAACTTCTGCTTTCACAGAATCACAGAATCACAGAATAGTAGGGGTTGGAAGGGACCTCTGTGGGTCATCTAGTCCACCCCCCCTGCCGAAGCAGGGTCACCTACAGCAGGCCGCACAGGAC